>ERZ1035027.111-NODE-111-length-51513-cov-71.414727_pt1 | contig 51513 bp, 63 predicted proteins | sample MGYA00520604_ERZ1035027 | MGnify/ENA primary metagenome ERZ1035027 (study PRJEB33766, sample SAMN09781743) | gut metagenome | biome: gut microbiome | host: Homo sapiens | place: Madagascar | study: EMG produced TPA metagenomics assembly of the PRJNA485056 data...
ATATTAAATATTATTATAGATACTGCTGGTATTATAGCATATATAAGCAGGCTTGTCAAGGAAATGTAGAATTTACAGTTATTTCCAGCCTAATACATACAATTTACAGAAAATTAACATTTAGGGTATTGATTTTTACAGTATATGGTGATATAATACGATTACAACAATAAAAATTTACAAGAAATGGGGGTTTGAGATGATTGTAAGCGACTTGTTTGATTTTGAAGCATCGTGTATTCTTTGCGATTCAGATGATGTCGATTTTTTTATAGTTGACGAAAAAACAATTAAACTTGTCTGCAATAGCTGCGGCTGTGTTGATTATATTGAATTGGAGGAATAATATTTGAATATTATTTTGTACTCTACTGGGTGTCCAAAGTGTAATATTCTAAAAAAGAAACTCGCAGATGCCCAGATGGAATATAGTGTTGTTGAAGATGTTGATGTTATGTTGTCTAAGGGGTTAAAAGAGGTTCCTTGGCTTGAAGTTGATGGAAACTTAATGAATTTTGTTGATTCTTCTAAATGGATAAATGAAAGGACATAAATATGAACATTGAACTTCAACTGACTAAGGATTTTGAAAGATGTCTTGATGAACTTAGAAAGAAATACGGCGAAGACTTTGAGCTGTTGAATGGTGTTCATCCGAGCCAACTTGACTTTTCTGAATTTTTAAATAAGTTTGTTGGTCAAGATACTGTTGCGGATGCAACAATTGACCCCAATGCAAACGCAAGACATAAAGATATTCGCTCTTTTATGACAGAAAAGGGTAAGAGCGAAGATAAATTGTTCGGCCTTAATAAAATCTTTATGGAAATAAAGAAAAAATGGGGGTTAAGGACTGCGAAACAATGGCTTGAACAGGAGTTTAGCAAAGGTTTTTATCTTAATGATAGCGCAACGGCCTCTTACTTTCCCTATTGCTGGGCTCAGGATTTGACAAGACTTGCCACAGAGGGCTTATTTTTTATTGAAGGATATAACAATCAGCCCCCAAAACATCTTACAACATATTTTGACGATGTTATTGAATTTATTAGTTTCCTTTCTAACAGACAAAGCGGTGCTTGTGGTCTGCCGAATGTCATTGTATGGGCATACTATTTTTGGAAGAATGATGTGAATAATGGATATTTTCTTAAAGACCCAGACACTTATCTTCGTCAAAATTTCCAAAAATTTATTTATAGATTAAATCAGCCGTTCATGCGTATAGACCAGTGCGCGTAAAAGTTTGCGCCCTTATGTGGTAACACATATTGAATAACTTCGTGAATTGCTGAAAAATCTTTTTTTGTTTGTGTATTATTTTATAGCGAAAGGTGGTGTTAAATATAAAAAGAACAGATGTGGAAACAGAACAAAAAGTAATAGATTTATATTTTAATGAAAATTTATCAAGTGTAGATATTGGAAAAATATTAAATCTTGGGCACAAGACAGTACAAAGAATTATTAAAAGAAACGGGTTTGAAACAAGGACTTTATCGGCTTCTCAATTTGCTAAAATAAACAAAGAACCAGATATTCGATTGTTTGATAAAGACTGGTTACAAGAGCAACATTTAATTAAAAACAAAACCTGTAAAGATATTGGGAAAGAATTATGTGTTGATGCAGGAACAGTAAGGCGGCATATGAAAAAATTGGGAATTTCTACAAAAACAAATTCCGAATCTAAGGTTGGTCTTATGGTTGGAGAAAATCACCCAAACTGGAAGGGTGGCATATCTCCATTAAGACTATTGTTAAGAGAATATACCCAAGTAAATATTTCCCCAATGGCAGCAAAGAGGGATAATTACACTTGTCAATTATGTGGAAAATCTCATACTGTTTTACACGCACATCACATAATCCCATTTAACAATATATATGGCACTATTTTATCAGAGCATCCAGAATTAGATAAAAATAATCCTTCTGATATTAAGCGGCTGTATGATATTTTTACACATGATGATAGATTCCTGTCTGTTGATAATTTAATTATTTATTGCAAAGACTGTCATTTTTATAAAATACACAAATATAAGAAAAAGATAATTAGCAGCCAAGCCTCAGATGCTGAGGAAGGTTCAGAGACTATCCTGTAAAGGAGTACACTATAAGCTATTGATAGTGGAAGTGCGAAGAAACTGAATTATCAGTTTGTGATATAGTCCGCTCTCCATGGTGACATGGAGCAGTTCATAAGAGAACGGTGTTGGCGTAGCGACCCAATACGAACACAAAGGTTACAAATGTATCTATTTTCGATAGGCCATATCTTGAAGCGCTTTTTGGTGGAATGGAGTTCCCAGATGGTTCATTTGCTATCGACCAAATAGAGGAAATCGTTGAAACGCAAAAGATTTTTATGGATGTGGTAAGCGAAACAAGAAGCACCAATATGTTCACTTTTCCTGTATTAACATTTTCTCTTTTCTATAAGGATAACAAATTTGGCGACGAAGAATTTGCTCACTGGGCATCTGACCATAATATGAAATGGTCAGACAGCAATTTCTTTGTTAGTGACAATGTTGGTATTCTGTCTAATTGTTGTAGACTTCTTAGTGAGACTACTAAGCTCGACGCTTTTATTAACTCCATTGGTGGTACAGCACTTTCTGTTGGTTCTTGTCGTGTAAGCACAATCAATCTTGTTAGAATTGCTTATGAGTCCAAGCTGAATAAGAAAAAATATCTTGAAATTCTTCGAGACAGAACGCTTCTTGACTGTAAGGCACTTTACAGTATGCGTCACATCTTAAAACGAAATATTGAAAAAGGACTTCTTCCCAATTATCAAGACGGTGCTGTTGAACTTGCCAAACAATTTTGTACTATTGGCGGTATCGGTATGTATGAGGTCATGGATATGTTCGGACTTATTGGAACAGATGAATTTGATAATAAGTTCTATACCGATGAAGCTGTCGAGTTTGCCACAGCTATTCTTGATACAATGAATGATGTTAAAGACCATTTTGAGTGTGACTTTACATTTAATATAGAAATGATTCCTGCCGAGAACTGTGCTGGCGTAATTTGTCAAGCGGATAATTTGATTTATGAAAATGACAAATATTTCATTTATAGTAATCAATGGATTCCACTTACAGAAAAGTGTACTATTCAAGAAAAGTGTCGTCTTGGTAATCTATTTGATAAAAAATGTGGCGGCGGAGTAATTGCGCATATTGACATCGAAAATAGATTCCCAAATCGTGATGTGGCATGGGATATGTTGAATTATGTCGCTTCAAAAGGCGTAATTTACTTTGCCTTTACCACAAAAATTTCTGTATGTGAAGATAAACACGCCTTTATTGGCACTAAAAATTGTCCAATTTGCGGAAAGCCAGAAGCAGATAAGTACGCAAGAGTCGTCGGGTTTTATGTTCCTATTAGTGGGTATCAAAAAATTAGAAAGAAAGAGTTTAATTGTCGAAAGTGGTATAACATATTAAACAATGACACAATTATGTAATTCTATTAGGCTAAGAGGCGTTGTTATGGAAGACTTTGTAAACTATCGTCTTCCATCAATGTTCCTTATTTCTTCCTTTTGTGATTGGAAGTGTTGTCACGAAGGTGGATTTTCTGAAAAAATTTGTCAAAACAGCAACATAATTAACATTCCTATAAAAGAACATTCCTATTTTTCTTTGTTTAACGCTTATGTAAAAAATAAAATAAGCAAAGCAATTGTTGTGGGTGGACTTGAGCCACTCAAACAATTTGATGAAATTTATGGATTGATTAATTATTTTAGACAAAATGATGTATTAGATACATTTGTGATTTACACTGGATATGATAAGCTGGAAATTTGTGAACAAATAGAAAAATTGATGAATTTTAAGAATATAATCATAAAATTTGGAAGATATGTTCCAAATCAACAAGAACATTATGATGAAGTTCTTGGAATAAATCTTGCAAGTAACAATCAATATGCAGAGGAAATATGTTAAAAATCACATATAATCAGGACAAACAGATTGTCGATAAGATTTTGGACGCTCTTGATAAAAACAATGGATATTGCCCATGTAAATTAGAAAAGAATAATGACACAAAATGTATGTGTAGGGAATTTAGAGAGCAAAAAGAAGGATATTGTCATTGTGGACTGTATATCAAAGAAGATATATAAAAATTAATACCAAATAAAGATATAAAATGGAGTTTAAAATGAATAATAATACTGTAATTGTTTATGTAAATGATTTTTCTAATGGGAATGTTACTGTTGACGCAGCAAGACTTCGTGAATATTTTAATAAGGCTTGCGAAATGTCCATTGAAAATGGAAATTGTACGGAAATCGAATTTTGCACAATCAAACCTTCGGAAGTGTCCAACATGGCAAGTTACGAGAACGCAGTTCAGCAGACCGTGAATATTTTGGAGGAAGCGCTGAAAAATGCTTGATGAAATCAAAGTAGAGGTTCTAAAACACCCAACTGATGAAGATTGGCTGTGGTGTAAAACCTGCACCCTAAACACAATTGGGAAAAAGACTGCGCAGATGCCGACGGAAGAATGGAAAAGAAAAATCCTCGCCGCTGAACATAGCCCTATTAGAGAACTTTGGTTTGGTATTCGTATGGAAATCCCATACTATATCTCGGTTCATTATTGTAGACATGGCACTTTTGCAAACCATTATGTTCAGTCGCAGCGTAATGATAGACAGGACAATTACGATAGAAATGCTGCAAGACAAGACGCTATGGTTAGTCATATAATGTCTGTAAACGCACAGGAATTGATTTATATGGCACATAAGCGACTTTGTGCTCAAGCAGACCCAGTTACAAGAAAAGTTATGGGTATGATAGTAGAAGAGGTTCTAAAGACTAATCCAGAGTTTAAGGAGTTTTTAGTGCCGTTGTGTGAATATCGCAATGGCAAATGTACAGAATTTTTCCCATGTGGAAGATATTAAGATAAGGAAAGCAAAATATAAAATGGAAAATGTAAAAATTAAGAAACTTAAAGAAAATGCCACAATTCCACAAAAGGCGTTTCCTTGCGATGCCGGATTTGATTTGGCAGCTTGTCTTGATTGTGATAGCATAGGTATTTCTGCTGGCAAAACTATTAAAATTGGCACTGGTCTTGCTATTGCCGTTCCAAATGGCTATTTTGGTGGTATTTTTGCCAGAAGTGGACTTTCTACAAAGCGGGGATTACGCCCTGCCAACTGCGTTGGAGTTCTGGATAGTTCGTATCGTAACGAAGTAATTGTACCGCTTTATAATGATAGTAACGAAGTCCGTTTCGTAAAAAATGGCGATAGAATTGCACAACTTATCATTTTGCCAGTTTATGACACCAACATGGAAGTCGTAGATGAACTTGACGAAACTGACCGTGGAATGGGAGGTTTCGGTAGTACAGACACAAAGAATTAACATTGGGGGTGTAAAATATGTTAGAAGGATGGATTTGTCCAAGATGTAAGCGGATAAATGCCCCGTGGGTTGACCACTGTGATTGTATCGACGATTCATTAAAAGTCAACAATATAAATTGTTGTCATCAGTGGGTTCCAGTATCTGTGTCAACTTCTGGAACAATGTATAGGTGTGCTATTTGTGGAGAAACAAAAACAGAAAATTATAACACAGATAGTTATGCTCACAATATCACAAACTATTAAGATGTAAAAAATGGTGAAGCATTTAGCTTCACCATTTTGTTTTATACTGGGCTTCCAATACTTAACAGCCAAACCCTTGTTTCACCAAGGGGTTTATTGTCAAATATAACAGTTTTATATTTGTCAGAAGCCCATATGTTTGTTGCCGTGCTGTAAACATTTAAATCATCGTATTTTAATATGAATTCAGCACCAGATTTTACAACTTTTAGTGTATTAAATATGATACCGTCAGATTTAAAAGATATATCAATCTGATTTTCTGATGTTAGAACGCTCGATAAGTCATTTTTTAATACCCATGTTTCAGAAGATACATCTTTTGTCCACACTTCAACACCGTTATAAATTAAATGCAGAACATCTTTGCCATTGAATTTAATAACATCTGGAGTCTTACCGTTAAAACTAAAAGGCATAGGCTCACCTCAAATCGTAATGGTTAAAGTAGATGTTGCTTCATCAAAAGAGAATCTATCATCAAGATATTTCTTAGTCACAAGGTCAACGCCGTTCACCGGGTCATTTGTAGACGATGCTGTTCCAGTAACAGAAAGGTTGCCAGTTACATACATATCATGTACAATTGGAGAAGAAGAAGCGCCCTTACTATCAACATATGCCTTGGTTGCTACTTGATTATCGGAAACCGGAGCATTTTTTACTGTAAGTCTTCCATTTCCGTCATATCTTGCAATTGAATTTGCTTCGCCATTAGTGGTTATTAGGCATTGGTCTTGTTGTTCTCCGTTTACACAGTACGCCTTTAATTGCCCAGCATTGGCAGTAATTTTGTCTACCTTATTTGACAGTTGTCCATCTACATATGTTTTGCTTGTAGCGTGTTCGTTGGCAGTAGGTTCGCCTACGGCAACAGGCCGATAAGTGCTTTGACTATCTGGGGCAACAAATGCAGCAGTTCCACCAGTTGTGCCGGTTAAACGAACACCAGCCGTCCCGGACTGTTCAATTGTAGAACCTAAATAAAGTGGGGCCTGACCATTAACATGAACTTTTTGCACATTTGTAATGCTGTTTGCGGCCATATTAATGCTGCCACTCATAGTACCGCCACTCAAAAGAAGAGGTTCGGAATTGTAGTCCGCATCCTCCCACTTATCTTCGTCTTGGGTGTGAAGATAGTGGATTGCTCTTGTAACAATAGTTTGGCCGTCAGCCCTAACTTGAGTATAGCCAAAGGTAAAGCCGCCGTTGTCGTTACTAAATTCAGCGTTCATTAATGTCAACCTTCCGTTGCCATTAACAATCGCCATTATATCTATATTGTTGTCGTAAGCTTGTTTAATTTCTGTGTATTGTTTATCAGCAGTATAAGTTCCGTCATGTGCTGCGCTTTCGGTTAAATTGATAACAAAGGCAGATATTTTACTTATTTCAGAACTAACATATTCTTCATTTACAAATTTACTATCGTTTGTAAGTTCGCTTGTCTTTGTAGGAATTTTTGTTGTATTTGGAAGCGCCTTAACATCTGTTGCCGTTAATGTAACAGCACCAGTTTTTCCATTAACAGAAGTTACTGGATGGTCTCCGCTGCCGCCTCCGCCTTCTTCAAGGGCTTTTATGGCAAGCCCTCTTGCAATAATATCCTGTGCCATTTTATATCGCCCTTTCTATGCGCTTTTAAGCGCCGTATTCGTAGCCCACTTTCCCATAAACAGTTACTTCGCCAGAGCCATATTTAACGATGTTTGCCCTAATATCACAAAGACCGTTTACATCGCCAGAATAGATTCCATTTTCAGTAATGGTTTTGGCAACATCTAAAGTTGACATATTAATAAGCGCAATATTATGCCACTCGCCAACTCCGGGCAAAACTCTTCCTTGAATTGCTACTTCACAGCCAGTTCCACCACTAACTTCCGCGATAATCATAGAGCCTTTGTTGCCGTTTACAATTTCGTGCTTGCTTTCGCCTGCAGCAGTAGCCTTATCAAAAAATTTGCAGTCAGCAGTAATATACATTCTATTCCACCTCCATTAAGCAGTAGTTATTTGATACCAAAAGTCACCAGAAGACTGGCCACTTGGTTGATTTGCATTTAAACTTATATCAACACCACCAACAGAAGATAGTGCGGTCTTAACAAAGGCGGTTGTAGCCACTAATGTGTTGTTAGCGTTTGATGCTGGCGTTTGTGCGGAAACGGTTCCAGAAAATGTCTTGTTGCCAGTAATGGTTTCTGTTCCGGCTTTATGTACCACATCACTGTCAACTGCGTAATAAGATGCGTCCTGCCCGTTTAGTTTAGAGGAATCTGCGGCAGTAGCGGTTTTGTCAAGCTTGCCATTAATTAAATTTCTAACGGCTTCGTCTTGGAATGGAAGCTGCGAATATTTCTTAGTCCCATCACCAATTTTATATCTGGTTTCGCCAGCATCAGTATCCACAATAATGATTTCACCATCAAGTAATACCGGGTCGTTTTTAGTCCAGTTGGCGCTTGTATCACGCTTATTCTTTATGCGTGACTTTAAAGTTTTAGTCGCCATAAGCAGCCTCCTATCTTATAATAAAGGTGCCCACAATTAAGTGGGCACCCAATATAAAATTGTAGTTTTATTTATTACAGAGCGCCAACCATACTGGCAGAATCACCACAATCAAATACGATGTAGTCACCAGTGGTCTGAATAAGGTCGTTCACATTACCAGACTTACCGATAGCGCTAATATCGGCATCATTAGCTTTCTTGGCGACTTCAGTCTGAATCGCAGCAATGCCAGCCTTGGCACCATAAACGGTGTTCTTGTCAACAGTATCGGTAGCAGAGCCAAGAACGGCGTCGGCGTAGCCTTTAGCTGTACTATTCAGGGAAGCAACAGTAGCGTAAGCAGCATCCTGAAGACCCTTAACAGGAACGTCGGTGCCGTCAACAGCGATATTACCATTGGCAGTACCAGTCTTAATATCTGCCTTCTGAAGCGCAGAATCAGCTTTACCAAGAGAGGTCTGAACAGCGGTAACAAGCTTCTCTTTGGTAATAGTACCATTATTGATGGTAGCAGTCAGAACGAAGTCGTCGCTAACAGAAGTGGTAATAATACCATCTGCAGGAGTGCCGCCAGTTACATACTCAATCAAGTCATCAACATTAATATAAAGCTTGTCACTGGTAGCATTGGCAAGGGTAAGAACAATATAGGTGCCAGCTTTCTGACCAGCAGGATTCTTAACAACTTCACCAGACTCAACCACCATATCCTTGGGGATATTGATGTCTACGCCAACAGGAGTTCCATCTTTGGTAAGCTGATAGACGGCGGCAAAGTCACCAGAATCAGCCTTTTTAGCAATGGTGTATTCTGCTGCGGCAGGAACAGTAACTTTCAGACCTGCAGCACTAAGAGTAGCAGCATTGCCAGCAGCGGGGTCAAGCTTAATGCCAACAGTTGGGGCAGTAGCAGTTCCGCCAATTTCGATACCCTTATTTGCGGTAGCGGCAACAGAAGCAACTTTGTTGTTAGCGGCAGCCAGCGCTTCGGCAGCGGCCTTTTTAGCACCATATACAGTATTTTCGGCGGAAGTATCAGTAGTTGCGCCAAGAACAGCGTCAGCATAACCCTTTGCGGTAGCGTTCAGAGTAGCAACTTCTGCATAAGCAGCATCTTTAAGACCAGCAACGGCTACATCTTCGCCATTGAATTTTACCGTACCGTTTGTAGTGCCAGTGGTAAGGGTACTAACAGGAATGGTGATGGGTTCACCAACAGCGTTCCATGTGCCAGCAGCTTCGGACAGTTCATGCTTGTAAAGCTGGAACTTTCTCGGATTAGTGGCATCAACCTCAATCTTATAAGTGGTGTTGGTATCCTGTACCTTGCCACTAATATAAGCATCAAGACCGGAAATTTCATCAGCAGTATAAGTAGGTTTGGTTGCTGCTTTAGCCCAAGTATAAACATCGGCAGCAATGCCACTTACAAAAGGAAGCTGACTGAATTTCTTAGTGCCATCACCAATTTTAATAAGAGTACAAGGCTCCTGCACAACAGCGCCAGTTTTAGCAGGAACAACAGCAATGGCAGCTTCGCCAGCCAGGAGTACGGGGTCGTTAGTAATCCAGTTGGCATAAAGGTCATATTTAAGTTTAAGACGAGCTTTCAAGTCTTTAGTAGCCATTTAAATCATCCTTTCTAATGAAAGAAAGGGTGGTCAAATAATTGACCACCCGCGTTATAAACTAATTATCCCTGCGCAGTACCGCCATTCCAAATGAGAGTATCAGTGCCCTGCTGGAACAGGTCTGTGCTAACAGCCTTAACAGAAATAACACCATCAGCAGAACCAATAGTAACATCGTCTACTTTAACAACACCAAGAAGGGCTGCAGTAGCGGCAGGAATGTCAACGGCCTTATCTGTAATGGTAAGTGCAGTACCAGCAACTTTTACCTGCTCAATCTTAGTGTCGAGTGCGCCCTGAAGACCAGTAATCTTTTCAGAAGCAATGGCCTTTACGGAAAGCTGCTTCTCTGCAGAAACCTCAAACTCATCACTTACAGAATCAATAACATTTACTTGGGCACCATCGGCAACAGCGTTAAGCTTATTAAGCAACGCATCAGTAAAGTCGTTAGAAGAAAGACCCTTACCAGTTTCCTTATCTACCTTATTGCTAAGAGCATCAGCAAGGCCAGTTACCTTTGCCATCTCGATGGCAGCAACACTAAGCTCTTTGCCTTCACCGATAGTAAATTCATCAGAAACCTTATCAATTACATTGACTTGTGCCCCATCAGCAATTCCAGCAAGCTTAGTGCCCTCGGCATTAGTCATCAGGCGAGAACCATCAACCTTGTCTACCTTACCAGCAAGACCAGTGGTCAAGCTATCTTTAGTAGCATAGGTTGCGGCAATCTGTTCTGAAGTCAGATAGTCACTAAGGTCAATGTCACCAGAAAGTACATCGTATTTATATGTGTCAGCTTCAGGGGAAACAATGGCAACATTAGTGCCAGCGGGATACTTCTTGCCAGCACCCTCTACAAACTTGTCATTGGTCGTAAATGCGTTGGTTACATTATAAACATTGCCAAGGACATCAGCGGAAGGCTCAGGAAGATTAGCAAACGCAACAGAGCCAGCGGGTTTATAAACGGCAGAAATTGCGGACTTAATCTTGTCGTCAGTCTGCGTCTTAGTATAAACATCAGCAGAGTTTGCCTTGGTTTCAAGCGTACCATTAATAGTTTCAATCTGGCCATTAATGGTAGTTACATCACCCTCAAGCGCAGCAATCTGAGTGGTGTGCTGACCAACAGTTTCCTGCAAACCAGCAACAGTAGAGGTATCAGGAGTATACCACTCAATAGTTCCATCGGCTTTCTTTCTGGGCTGCTGATTAGCGGTAGCGGCATCAAAGCCAACAATGCTAATTACACCAGCGTCAGAAACAGTAATAGACTTACCATCACCAACGGGAACAGAGCCAGCTTCTTTAAGAGTCTTGTCTGGCTGAATAATATAGAGGTCGGCAGAAGAATCTGTTACAACAACAATTTTCTGACCGAAATAATAAACCGTATTAGTGGAGCCAGGAGCTTCAGCAGTTTGAGCAGCAGCCTGTGCTTCAGCAAGAGTGTTAAAATAAGCGTTGTACTCAAGAGGAAGGGCTGCGGTCATCGCAAAAGGAACACTAAAATTAAGTTTGGGCAGATTAGAAATAGCCATAATTTATATCCTCCTTTCCTTCCTTAAATAGTTACAGAGTAAGTGTTGGCGGTATCATTTGCAGTAGCAAAATCCTGCGTATAAACCTTATAGTCAATAGCAGTATAGCCAGCAGCGCCCTCAACAGAAACTGTGGTCTTAGCAAAAGCAGAAGTAATATCTGCGTTCAGACCATTAACATCCTTAATGGAAGTTACATCTCTAAGAGTGGCGGGATAAGCAATGATAACTCGCTGTGCGCCAACAGGAATAGTCACGGTAATGTTATTGCCATTAGCAAGTGCTCTACCAGACTTCTGGGCCAAGCCACGAATAATGGCACTATCGGTATCCTTAGTCTTGTCAGTGGTAGTGCCATAGAAGCTGTTACGATAGCCAGTGATAGCACCAGAAGTAGCAGATTTAGTACCACCCTTAATCTGACCATCTGGATAATTCTGACCAAGAGCAGTCTTGGGCACAGTACCGTCACTATAAGTGCCTTCAATGGTAATCTTATAGTTGGCCCCATCGGGTACTACATAAGCAGTAAAAGTACCATTCTGTGTAGCAATTTCCTGTGCGTCAACATTGTTGGTGGCCTTCCAAGCGGTAGCAGTAACGCCAGTAGAAGCATCATACTCATACTTACCAGCATTGAAAGTACCGGAATAGGCGGGAGTTACAGAAGTACCAACTTCGTAAGCTTTGGCTGTGGCACTGGTGATGCCGACAGTGGGCTGCGTAACAGTAGGATTCTTGTCCTGAGAATAAGCGTCCATCAGAACAGCATAGAGGCTCTTACCATTGGAAGGAATGGTAACTTTACCGCCAGTAGGAGTGTATCTACCAAACTGCTCGGTAAACACCATATCGGTGTCAAACATTACGGCTTTAGCAAGAATTTCGCTATCGCCACCAACATATTCCAGTTGATTCCAAGTAGAAGTGCCATCACCAATCTTAAAACGGCCTTTATTTCCGCCATCCATGGTGACACAGGCTTCACCAGCAAGGGGAACAAGAGTATCCCCTACTGCAAGCCAATTTGCTTCGAGGTCATGCCGCAGTTGTATACGGACATTCAAAGTTTTATCAGCCATATGCTGACTCCTCCTTATAATATAAATGCATTTATATTTCAAGAAGCAGGAATGGTATTAAATAGCGCCACCGCCATTCAATACCAATTCGCCAACCTCATCTTGAACAAGTCTATCTATATCAAGATTTTTAACTACGATGTTGTTGTTACTATCATAGCCAACACCATTGTCAACAGCATCATCTAAGCTGGGAATGTTTGCGCCACCACTAATAGGAATGTCAACAATGCGATTAACCGGAGGGATAAGTTTCCCGTTTACTTTAATCCCGACAATTACATTGCGCTCAGCGCCATCTTCAATTCCACTAAGCTTATTTGAATTTTCTGCTACTTCGGTATTGAGCTGGCCAACTTCTTCTTGTAGTTCTTTTACATCATCTTGAAGTTGTTCAATTACGCCTTTGCCGTTGTCGATACGAACAACTTGGTCAAAGGTCATAGTAAAATTCATGCCTTTACATTCGTTCATATGACACCGTCCCTTAATATTCTCTCTACTTCTACCTCAATAATGTTAGAAGTAAGTTTAGCATTACCAAAGCCACAACGCATTTGAATCTCTAACAAGCCATGTTTTTCAGAAAGTTTTAAAGTTTCTTCTTCTGTTAAGGTCGTAGTTACAGTATACTCATCAAGTGTTACATCTTTTAAGGTTTTTTGTAAAACAAGAATGTCACGACCTCGATTGTCTTTCTGGGAAAAAGCAAGATTCAGCACGTCCATGCCTTTGGTACTAAACGGAAGTGTAAAAGTTAGAGTTGGTGTAGTACCCCTTCTCATAGTTCTCACCTCCAATTTAATTATTTGGTTGCTTTAACAAGCTCTTCAATTTTAGTTAAAACCTTGTCATATACGGCTTTAAGAGAGTTATATTTCTGCTTCCAAGCAGTACATTCGGCAGAAACCTTGTCATAATCAGATTTTGGAACAGTCGGTTCTTCAATAGCACCAGTATCTGGATTGGTAACAGTCGGCTCGACATAGTTTACACCAAACCATTGGCAGACGCCCTTACAAAGTGCAATACCGATTTCCTTCTTGTTTTCCATAATCCATTTGGCGTCTTCTCCATTATCGTGGAAAGCAATTTCTGGATATACAGAAACCATTGGGGTCATTCTAATCTCATAAAAAGCGTTTTGTGCATAAACTCCACGCCTTGTTTTTCTCGGATAAATCGCCATTAGCTGATTGTAAACCATTTTACAAGCTCTATCAGATACGCCGCCCTCTTTACCATAACGAAGAACGGTTGGGCCTTGCGCAGTACCCTCAACGGGCTTTGCGGAAGCCGCATTGGTGTGAATCGGCATATAGTAGTCAGCACCCCAAGAGATACCTTCTGCTACACGCTTTTCCATTTTATCTTCTGGTCTTGCGATTTTAACCTCAAACCCACAACGAATAAGCGCTTCTTTACAATATTCAGCGATTTCACAGCATACATCGTGCTCATAAACCCCCGGATAGCCCCAATAAGGGGCGTGGGGGTTAGGACGACGCTCTGGCGACAGATAAATTCTTTTCGCCATTTTTATTCCTCCTCGTGGATATACTTACCGTCGTCTTCTTTCTTAATCTTTTCAAGGCCGGTAGTAACACCATCATAAATACCATTGGAACCAAGCGCAACAGTAATTGCATTTACAAAGCAAAGAATTACAGTTTCAGGATTTACAACCTCACCAGAATGGCTAAAACAAAGAGAGCCAATAAGCAGAAGGACAGCTACCACATAAGATACAATCTGCGAGTTTACATTTTCCATAAACTTCAGTTGCTTAACAAACTGGGTGATAAGAGTGACCATCATAGCACAACCAGCATAAGTACCAAGAGCAGCCCAAGTAACAAATTCGTTCATATATATATTCCTCCTTATAAGAAGTCCAGTTCGCCACGAACACATCTGTCGTGGACGGTTTTAATGTTGCGAATTGCGGCGTTTGCTTTAGAATTTATATAAACGGCTTCATGCTGGGTACAATAAGAGATATAGTTGTCAATATCCTCTAACACATTGTTAAAAGATTCTTCACTATGACTAATTCCCCTACGCAACTCGTCTGAAAACCGCAAAATCCTCGCCCTACACATATCAGCACGATGTCTCTCGTCGTCTTCTATGTGCCTGTTCAACTCGCTTTTTATTACAGTAATTTCAGAAATTATTTGGTCTTGCTTGTCTTTCTTTCTGTCCAAAATGTTGAAAACACGATTAACAATAACTGTTAGTACAGAAGAGCCAAGAACAGCTATCACAATTTCCACCATCGGCATCCTCCTTTTCTTTAGTATTATAAAATCGTTGTAGTAAACGACATTTAAACAGATTCAAGTAAGATGTTGCTTAATATAACAGGCGTTATATTAAAAATTGATAATTTTGATTAAATAAGTGACCAATATAGCAACATTGAACAAATTGTTCAAAAATTGGCAAAAATGGCCAAAAATAGGGCTTCAAATTTCCATGATTTCCATGAAAAATTTTTCCGATAAAATTACCATTTTATTGTGCTAATTGTAAGCTTTTATGTTTTTTAAACCATTCTTCTACTTCTTTGTCAGACATTGTTCTATCGCCAACATATTTCATATTTTCAATCTTATAAAGATTGGAACATCTGCAAGAAGTTAAAATGCCATTGGCAAAAAGATTGAAATGTTTATCAGTAGTGATATTATAATAATCAACATTTTCATGTATCAACTCTTGTGTAAGCAACACTGGTTCACTCTTATCTTCCGCAAATGTGATAGTACCATTTGGTGTTTCTGGAACGCCAGTATGTGTAAACATATTTGATTGTTTGTTGAAGATACGATGATAACCTTGAGTGCCGCCTTCTCCAACCAACCCAAGTGTAGCACCATTGTTAAATGTCAATTTATTATAGACCTTTGCGGTTTGTTTAACCTTAATCCAGCTTGGTTTTGCGAAAGAAAAACAACCATTATAAAAATCCCATACTAACAAATTGTCGTTGTATGTTATGTTTTCTATTGGTTTTTTTGTCCCATCAACCAATGTTATTAAGGTTCCGGCTATAATACAGGAGACACTAAATTCAAACTCAGCTGCATCTTTGCGAATTTGGAACATCCTAATACATTCGTCATCAGTTATGTTAATTGTCTTTTTAACAGAGTCATATAATGGAGATACAGTTTGGTCGCTTCGGACTATTAAAGTTGTGTCTTTGTCAGACGCAACTGAAATTTCTATTGGGAAAGAAGTACCCTTTATATAATAAGATGATTGAATATCTCCATTAGCGTCAGCATAATATATCCAAGTCGGATGGAAGTCAGACTCAATATTTGTTATTTTTAAGGTTCTCTGCCCCCCCCCCCGCAGAGCCGAGGGTTAAAACATCTCCAATAATTTGACTCATTATACATCACCTACTTAATAAAATTGTTATTTTAAATATTTGTTTTTAGTTTAATATGAATAAAAAAATTTAAATGCAAAATGCAAAAGCGACGCCACGACTGATGCCGGCGTTGAGATTGTTGGCGCCGCCGAGGCTGTTGACACTACAGAAAGTAAGGCTGTTGCCAGAAACAGGAGAACGCTCCCACCAGTTGTTAGCGGAGCCACCTTTGTTCTTCACCTTCGAGTTACCTGCCTTGTAATATGCGTACTGCGTTCCTTCTCCAGAAACGGAATAGGTGGTGGAACCGAAGATTTCGATTTCGGCCAGCAGGAAGCAGCTGTCGGAGACTGTTTCCGTACCGCTTGAAGAACCGCCGCCAGTACCGGAAGCTTTGTTGACCGGCTTGATAGCCGTCTGCCATGCTGCAGGCATATATCCCTTCATGGTTGCCATCGCCGAGGTACGCATAGCGCTGCTCTTCCAGCCGCCGCTGTTGGTATTACTACTGTTCATCTGATAAGTCGTTGTAAACAGGTCATGCATTTGGAATGTGATACCAGCTTTACCTGTTGCTGTATTGTCGCCATATGCGCTTGCATTAGTTAGTGTATCGTGGTTAAAACCAATTACATCAAAAGCATATCCAGACCTATCATTTAGAACGAGCGTTACTTGGTCGCCAATGCTAATCTTATAATGGTCTGTGCCATCGTCAATATAAACAACACCTGTTCTGTTTGTGATGGATGCGTTATTAGAAATAGCTTTAGCATAAAGGCTCATTCTTTCAGCAGAAATGCCGTGAATGTCATTGGTGTATGTCACACCACTTTTAGCAGTTGTAGAAGCAGAAAGGGTGGGTTTGCCCCCTGTTATCACAATTGCTCTTCCTATAATTTTACTCATATTGAACTCCATTTGTATTTATTATATTTTGTTTTTATTATTTGTACTATTTGATTATACTTTGAAGCATGGAGCAACGCCAAGAGACTTGTTGGCAGCATCGGAGGAACAGTAGCCATGCGCATTGACAAAACAGAAAGAGTTAGGGCCGAGGGAATCTGGAGAACGCTCAAACCAATTAGCAGCTTCGCTTGTAGCGTTATGCTTATACTTTAACTTACTGTTTCCCACAGAGTAATAGCTGTATTGTTTAAGATAACTTGATTCTTGTGTAGAAGCATAAAAATGCGCACCGGATATTTCATATTCCGCAAGCAAGAATACTTCGTCCTGCGTAGCGGTTAATGCAACATCACCAGTATTTGGTGCAGTAAATATGGTACTTGTCTTAATAACTGCTTGAAGGTCAGCAGGAAAAGCGGATTTGATAAGCGGCATGACATTTTTACGCATTAAACAGGCTTCCCAACTACCGCTATTGGTTAGTGTATTATTCATGTTAAACCATGTTCCGCTTGTTTTTTGGCTATTATAAGCATAATCAACCAAACAAATGTCGGTGCCACCAGTTTGAGCAGTTTTAAATCCTTGGAATGTAATGCCTTTACCTTCTGATGTTTCATTATGATTAAACCCAATGATATAAACATAAGTTTCAAAATTGCGAATCTTTATGTTGTCAGCCCTATCATAATTCAGTACGATTTTCTTGGTGTCGCCAACAGACCAATAATTAGACCCTAAATTATGATTGCTCACCCATTTAATAGTAGACCAACTATTGTCATCCAAAACATTACTGACGGGGGGGGTGTACTCGACAACTTCCTCGATGCTACACTGAATATCCAAAGCAGTAGTAGGAGCAGCACCAGTCGCAACAGCGGTAAGCGTACCATTGTCATTAACAACGTAGATAGCAGTTACGCCATCTCCAGAAAGGCTTTCAATAATAGTGGCGTCGGGCTGAAGGTCAACTTTACTTTTGGCATCAGCGCCATCAACAGTAACAACCTGTGTATATGGGCCACTACCAGACCAAGTAGTGGACAAAGAAACCGAACTAATAACAATTTGTCTTTGACCATTAATAACCTGTTCAGTAAGCGTTCTTGGGTACATAATATCATAATCTGTACCGTTAAATCTATTCATATTTATACGATATTCAGTAGCCATATAATTACCTCCTATCACTTGCTAAGTTCAACCAACATGTTATATTCGTCTTCGTCTACAATTTTCAAAGCATCTTCTTTTGGAAGATGCATATAAAATTTAGATTTTATACCGTTAAGTTTATACCATTTGTTCCAATAATAAACATTTGCCAAAGCTCTTGCCTTATGCATCCAACAAATGTTTTTATTACGTTTAATTGGAAGTCCACCTAACTGATAATTATAGGCGATACAATAAGAACAACCAGAAGCTATCGGACAATTATAACATTCGTCATCTGATTCTGTTCTCCTGTTGATTGAATCAAGCATTTGTTTAATTTCTTTTTCGTATTTATTAGTAAACAAACCGTCAACACTACCAATAATTAACGGCTCTCTATCTTTGCCCAGTGAGGATTCCATATACCTAAGACACGGATATGCTTTGCCGTCTGGGTCAAAAGCCAACATTCTGCCGCCACCGCCGCACCAAGATTTGTTTTCTGTTACTGGAAGTGGAGCAAATTGTCTTTCTACAAACAACGACACGGTGGTATCATCATTTCTTTCAAGCAATTTGTCAGCCATTATTTTAAGTTCTTTATAAAAAATCTGTGCTTGCTCAATAGTCCATACTTCTTCAAAAACGCAGTTGGCATGAATAATTTTCATGCCCTCATTTATAAAGAAATCTATAATTTTATTTATATCGTTAAGATTTCCGGGCGCTATTGTAACCTTTGTTCCAAGCTCCTGTCTATAATTAGCATTATAATGTTTCAATGCAGCATATGCTTCATCAAAATTGCCTTTGCCATTAGGATGAATTCTACAAGAATCATGTACTTCTTTTGGGCCATCAATTGTTACAGAAAAGCTAACATTGTCGCCAAACTTTTTCAAAAAAGCTTGAACCCCATCATCAAAATAATGTGTTCCATTCGTAGTCATTGTGGCTCGCCATGTGTAAAGCCATGGATGATTTAGTTCAAGACATTTATGAACAAAATAAGTACAAGTATAGTCTATAATGTCAATAGCAAGAAGTGGTTCGCCACCAATAAAATCAAGAATAATTGCCCTTGTTTTTTTATTTATAAATTCGCCATCGTCATCATAATACATTTTAAACAAAAGGTCTACTGCTTTTTTAGCAACTTCTTTAGACATAAACCTTTTGCCCTTATTTACTTCAAAACAATAATTGCACCGCAAATCACATGTATCTGTTACTTGAAAAGTAACATTTCTTGTAAGACTTTCTGTTGGTTTTAGAAACACATCTTTGTCATAATACATTTCTGAAATAAAGTCAACATAATTTTTATCTATTCTTTTTTCCATTATTCTTCAGTATAATCTATTTTTGCTCTATCAAAGTCAATAAAATAATTATACTTTTCCATCCCTTCTGGCAAATATTTGTCAAGAACTTCTTGTTTTGCGATTTCAAAAGTCGTAAATTTTTCATTATGGTCTTTTGTATATCTATCAATATATTCTTCTTTAATGCCGTCTTGAGATGTTAAATATCTAAGAATACTTAAAGTGGCTTGATATTCAAAATAAAGCCTTTCAAGATATGCTGCCTCATTGCGCTCAATATTAACGGAAATCTTTTTATCCATAACTCCTTAACTCCTTAAAACAACTTCGACATTTCGGTTATCCATTCTTCGTAGTCACGTCTGCCATCTTTTAGAATTTTCAATAATGGCTTTATTTTATAATAATAAAGCACATTATTTGAATATAGACTAATAAGATAATAACACACTAATTGTTGTATATACCAAAGCGAAGTTTTCTTTTCTATTTCTATTTCTTGAATATCTTCCAGTTCTTCAAATAGAACATTCCATTCATTGTCTGTTGGTGGATTATAATTCTTAGGGAAAATACCATATAAAATTATATTTTTATACTTTTTGTCTACACTAAATATATCACAAACTTTGTCTGCAATATCGACACAATATTCATGTATTCTGTTAAATGTTAAGTCAATTCCAGTAAACGGTATCTTCCCAAGCCAGAATACTGCCACATCTAATGTAAAATCCTTTTCCCTAAATGCTTCGCCAAGCGTTTCTTTTGACAGCGGTTCACAGTTTGGATAACAGCTAATTATTTCAAAATAAGATAAACTTTCTAACATAATTACCTCACTTTACCCAAGAACCATTACCTTTGCCAGTAGAATTAACACCCCAACAATTTGCGTCACAGCCACCCCAGCAATTAGTAGAGCAGCCGTTACAAGAACCACAAGCGGCAGTACAGCCATCTCCACATCCGCCAGAACAAGTGCCGCCACAGCCGCCAGAGCAATCGCCAGAACAGCCCCCAGAGCAACCACCAGAGCAACCAACACCGCATCCATAGCCACAGCCAGAACAGGTATTTCCACAGGTATTACTACAAAGACCAGAACAACTTGATGCGCAGTCTGTGCCAGAACCATATAGTGGAAAATTTTCATAATTTGTCAAGATTGTGTTCATGCCATCCATGGCATCAGCTTGGTCTCCAACAACTTGCGACTTCATGCCTGTGGCATTTACAGCGTTCATGGGGACAACTATCTTGTTGATATGTTCTATTTTCATTTGTCCACCAATAGCGGGTGGGGTAGAATAATCATATGAAGAACCAGCATAAGAGGTTAAGGAACCAGTATAACTTCTTCTTTGCATTTCAGCCTTAACACGAGCCTTAAAACTAATAAAGTCTTGTGCTAAACACTGTTGGCCAGCATTTAAAGCCATTTAATTCCCTCCTTACCCCCAAGCAGCACTAATGGGAACCCATTTACTACCATTATAATATTTTAAAAGATTATTATTACCAGTATCTATCCAAAGAAGATTGGTTTTTGTTGGAGCGGTAGTTCCAGCTTGGAATCCACCAAGGTCACCAATCTGCGTCTGAAGTTGCGTAATCGCCGCCGAATTTTGTTGGGTTTTTGTATCAACGGCGGCTATATCATTATTGGCTTCCGTAATTCTGGAATTAAAATTTACCATCGTTACTTCTTCTTGGGCGGTAAACGCCGAAATAGCCATTTAAAACCCTCCTCTATCAATATCTGTCCAAATAAAGTCTTCGCTATCAAGGGATTGCCATGTATACGCCTTTGCATCAAATTCGGCAAATGTATACGGGTTAAACACTTCAAACCATATCATTCCAGGAACAATTTTTGATTCTTGTTGTGAAGTTGTAATATACGCTGGCTTTGTTTTTAAGAACAGCTCCCATTTATCCCCAGTTTCAGTGGGTATAACGCCGGTATTTGTCGCCTTAGCGACATAATATGAACCTTTATAGTACACAACATCTAAAGGATTGTAGGAAGCCTGTTCATTCCACGTATATTTCATGGTAACGCCAATGCCATAACTTCCCTTTTCGCCACGAAGACCAATATAAACCCAATAATTTGTGTTTGTTGGCGGGTTTCCAGCAGTTGGATTACCATTTATATATAAATAAATTTCATTGTTGTATAAAACGAAATTATTTCTTTGATAAGTAATAGTTGAACTATAATTATCTTTCTTAATAAAATTGTTTATTAAAATATTAAAGCCATTATTCAACGCAAGAAGATAATCGTCTACATTTGTATAATAATTATTTTCAAGCGTATAAAGAATGTTATTAACATAATTAATAATATCTGCCACAAACGCTTTATTTTCAAGCTGACCAGATTCTTTAAGAATCTTAAAAGCGCCAGCCAAATCACCAGATAAAAACTTTTGGACAAATTCATTTTTAAGGGTTTCGTCTGTAAAATTAATGTCTTGTACTCGCATTAACTCACCCCTTAACCATTAATAATTTGAAACCATAAGTCACCAGTAGAGATATTGGTTGGCGCATCAGCTTGGAACGGATATATATTTTGCGTAGGCGTATATATAATTTTCCAAGTTGTGTCATCTGTGCCAGGTGTAACATTGGTATTGTTCTTTAAACAATTCCAAACAATATTATTATATGTTACTACGTCTTCAGAATAATAAGGCGTACCAGATTCCCAGTTATATCTAAAGGTAAGACCAGTACCAGATTCGCCCATCACACCTTTAATAGTAAGAATACGCCAATAAGTTGTGTTAGTGGGCAATGTTCCAACCGGCGGTGTTTTAATACAGATATAAACTTGATTTTCACCAGAAGCAGTATAAAGAACAAAATTGTTTACTTGATATTGTGTTCCGTTTGAATAATTGCCTTTATACATGAACTGATTAACAATATTCTGCCAAGATGTTTGCTTATTTTCAACATATGGCTTAATATCTGTTAAATAAAACCTTTGTAATGCCACACAAGTATCCATTAAAGTATTCATCTTTGTGGCATCAACAAATTTTTGGTCAGCGTTTATAATTTGAGTATAGTATTGCTGTGCTAAAGAAGTGTTGCCCGCCTCCATAGCTGCTTGATAACCAGATACTGCTTCAGCATCATTAACAGTCATATTCAACATCGTTACAAAAGACTGTATCGTATTAGGAAATGATGTAAATTGCAAATCCTGATAAAGTGCAGAAATAGGTCACCACTCCTTTCTTATATAATAGGATAATAGGGATAATAGCTGCTTAACTCCATGGTTTGTGTACCATTTGGGTCAAGACTTGTGCTTATAGATTTAATAGTATATTGTTTTACTTCTGTTTTGTCTAATGGAGTATATGTTATCATCCAATTTACGTCTGCCCAATAAATAGGCACACAAGTTATATTTATTGTATCATTCATACGGCAACGTTGATAAATTTCAAACTTTGCTCTTTGTTCGGCAAGGTCATCAGAGAATATATATTCATATTCCCCACCATAAAGAACCAATTTAATTTCGCCAGCAGGATTTCCAATATAAAATGGGCTTTGTGGATTTTCGTCCTTATATATACCATATGCTTGATAATGTCCTAAAAATTCCCATTTATTATCCTTGGTATATCGCGCCACCCAATATTCGTCTTTTCCCAAAGATGTCATTTGTTTTCCATCTGGACCAATTAATGGTTGCGTACCAAGACTATTAACCTGAACTGTTATATTACCAGTTACATTTTGTTCAAGTGTAAATCCTATCATAACATATTCTTCAAGTTTTGTAAGGTCTGCAATCGTTAATTTAATATTGCTGTTTTCAATTACGACACTTGATGGATAATTGTCTATATCGTGTGTTTTCCCATAAACCTCAATAGAATTTTTTACAGATTCAAAATCTACGTTTACTGTTTCAGAAATAACATTTTCGTCCCATACACTATCGTCAATCATAATTGGTTCGCTATCTGTGTAAGGAATTGGTTCATAGTGGAATACTCCGTCTACATCAAAATAAATTTGATAATTGGGAAGAATATCACGAAGGTCGGACAACATATCATACCAAGAAGACCCCATTTCATATTCCATATCATAAGGAACTTCCTGAATGTCACCATTTGTATTGTAACACTCTGATACTACATACTTCTTAAATCCGTTTTCGGCAAGAATAGCTATAATGACTTCTCGAATATTGTTACCCATTGGAATCTTATATGTTACTCCAATTAAATAACCATTTCTAAGTCCAGTCATTCTTGACATCAAGTCTACACCAGAAAACGTCAATGTATGTGTCGCAGCTTCATATTGGTAACTTGGCTGGTTGATAAGATAAATTCCCATATTTGTCCATTCTATTTCCGAAGTATGAGAATTTTCTACACCAACAAAAATTTGAATTAACTTATCAATCCAGATTTCGCCGCCAGCTTGAACATCAAATGAACTGTCGGTTACAACAAGAGATATATCGCACGTCCTACGAATATCGCTATCTGCGTTTATTTGAACATTGCCAGATATAACATTCCCTTCAAGCGAATCAACTGTTAAATAGTCAAAGTTCAAAAGATTTATTTTTAGGTAAGTATTTCTAATGGTTTGCTGCGTAGTGTCATACTGCGCTTGAGTAATAATGCCAGCCATTAACTCACCTCATTTATCATACCATTTCTATACAAGTCCTTTTGATTATTGGCGTCGCCAACTTCAGTCCAATCTGCAGAAATATCCACTTTACCCATACCATATTCGTTATCATATTCAGCGGATGGATTTCCAGTAATACAAAGAAGCCACGATTGGCCGTTCCAATCCTTTAATATCTTCGCCTTTTTATTAACAAGGAAGTTAAACAGGGCTTTCTTTTCCTCTGTAATCTTCAATCTATTCATGTCACCAGTTTTTGTATAATCAGAGGGAAGAATTGTGCCAGAAACAGTGCCCGTTTCGTAGCTAACTAAGCCGTTACTTACAATTACTGGATATTTTCTTCCATATGGCTCAAACACGCCTATTTTTTGAACACGCTGATTTGTTCCATATCTTACACCAGCAAGAAATTTGTAAATAGTATTTTGGTCGCATATAAATACGCCCTCAAATTTACTGTTAATAGTATTACTTACATACGAACCATCAATTTCACCAATTACAGGAACAAAAGCGTATTCATATTCATAACCAGAAGCAGCAAGATTGTCATTAAAAATAAAGGATAGTGTATCAAGATTTTCCATAGGAATATATTTAAGTGTTATCCAATCAAATTCGGTAGTCTTTCGACGCTTAATCTTGAACCCTGTAATTTCTGACAATGAATAATCAATGTTTCCAGCATTTATATGCCCATTAAAATTGGCGTTCATTATTGTAAGCAAGTCCCATGCCGTAGGAATATCGGAACTATATTTGCTACTCGTATCGCCAGTTACGTTCCAGTGGTCAAAAATACCATTTGTAAGAGTGACAGAATCATATCTTGAAGCAGAAACTGGGCTTTCGTTCAACGTATTTTTATCAGAATAGAAATCATATCCGCACATTACAAACAATATTATTCACCCCCAGAAGTTAGATTGTAAAGACCAATTACGTAAAGATTATCAATTCTTCTAAACCAAATTTGTATCACATCTGTATCCGTTGGTTTATCAATTAGGTCACTAAAAATATAATAATGTAAGGTTCCTTTTGTGGCAAATAATTCAGCATAAACCTTACCATTATTGTCTTCTCTATAATTAATAACCAATGAATCACCAATAATTTTGTTTTCCAATGTAATTATTGTAGAATCCTTATTAAAGCTTCTTCCCCACAAGGAAGCAGTAAAGTCCTTATCAATAACAAAACCTTCTTGCCAACTAACATAGGAACCTTCTTCGCGTAAGTCAACTGCGGTATCATCATCAACAAATACTGGCGGCTTAGGATTGGAAATGCCCTCAATAGCCGTAAGATTTGATTTTACGGTTATATAACCACCGCTACAATTGTTTGTTAATTGTACTACTGTAAAGATGTTTGGTGTACTATATTTCACAATAAACGGAACTTCTTCAGTAGAAATTTCTGTATCGTTTATTGTTCTACCAATTGCCTGTATATAATATGCTGCGTCGTCAATAAAACCACCAAATTGATATTCTGCAATAGACGGTGGGGTTATAAGACTACCGACATATTTAGTTCCACTTGTAGAAATAAGAACTCTTTGACTGTCATAAAGATTAAAAATATATGAATTTAACGCTTCACCTTCTGATTGGTCGTATTGTACTCTAAATAAATAACTACTATTCGGAATGATTCCGTCAACAGGAATGTTCTCAAATTCAAAAGATGGAGTAGAGTAACAATAAAACTGTATAGAATTTGAAGCGACAGAGTTTTCGCCTAATGAATTTGTTGTATATACATACGCACTATAATACTTGCCATTTAACAGTGTGTTTGCAGGTATTGTATGCGTGAAAGAAAAAGATGTTACTGCTTGTCTATATACTATTACATTATCTTCTTGCGAAATTATAGTAAGCTGATTACCAACAACCTGGTCACCACCAGGAGCTACACTAAATGTAAAAGTATATTCATATATTGCATCGAACGCCGGTGGCGTTGCTAATACTGGTCTAATAAGCGCCATTACGCCACTCCTTTCAAGATGCTACAAAGGCAGAACTCATAGAACTACCTCTTGGAACAATTACCGGGTATTTTTTATTAATGGCTGGCTTTGTTCCATAATATCTTATATTGTGATTATTCCCATTTATTCTCACTTGGCAGTTACCCGTGTCATCAGCAGAAATAACGATGCCAAATTGTATATCTGGTACTCTATTTTCTATTGCTGCATCTATCATAATTTGAATAGAATCAAGCAATTCTTTTTTTATATCCACTATAACACCTGCCTTTAAAGTAGGGGTGGGTTTCCCCACCCCATATTTTAACGATTATATGCCCGTTGTAGAGCAAGGTTTTTAAGGCCAGAAACAAATTCTTCTGGTTTGGTTACATCTGGGAGACTTACGTTGTCTACATCTATATTGTAATTTTGAATATTTGTTTTAGAATCTTTGTTTATAACATCAGGGTCTATGCTTCCCCACTTCCAAAGATTCTTTGTGATGTTGGCGGGGATAATTCCATCACCACGATTAAGAACTCTAAGTTCAGCTCCCTTTTCACCAACGACAGATAGGCCGCCCTTGGAATAAGTGGTTCCTTCAGCATAAAACTGGGTTACACCACCTTTTGGTCCACCGCCACCACGAGGAGGCTTCTTAGAACCAGCAGACACAACATCAGTAATTATGGAGCCGGCTTTTGTTTCTTTCCATTTATCAACATTTGATTTGTCCGTAGTGTTTGAAGCATATCCACCACCCATGCTTGTACCTCCACCATAGCCACCGCCAAGTCCAGAACCCGCATTGGCGGCACGTTTTAATAAGGCTTCTTTTTCTTCTACATATTTTTTTAACGCTTCAAGGTCGCTAAAATAACCCTCTTGCTGTTTCTTGATAAAGTCGTCAAAAATATCCATGTAGGCAGAAAATTCGGTGTCAAGCCTATCAATATAGTCATTCCACGACTTTACTTTGTCTTCAAGATATTTTACTTGGTCTTCAAGGTCGCCAAGTTCAAGCTTGCGTTGTTCTTCAATGTAGTCTTTCTTATCTTGTAACGCCTTTTTACGATTAAAGTCGTCAAGTTCTTTTTGGGCCTTGGCAATAGCGTCAGCGTCTTCAAGATATTGGAACCTACCATCTTTATATATCATCTTCTTTTGAGATTTGGCAGCAGCCATGGACTCAAGAAGTCTCTGATATTCAATTTGTTGCTCCAATTCGTCATTTGCCTTTTCAAGCGCTTCAACCTCTTCATCCCACTTATCGTTAATGTCGTCGATAATGTCATTTAGTTTATCTTTCATCTTATTGATAAGTTTGATTTGATTTTGCGCCATCTTTTTTAGGCCAGCATTTGGGTCAGATGTTCCACCGGAGCCAGTTCCACCAGTAGTAACACCAGGATAATAAGCACCTGGCCTTGTAAGACCAGATAGGTCATTCCAATAATCAGAAAGCGCTTCTTGTTGAGAACGATAAATCTTACCATTGTATTCAAAGAACGGCTGTCCGCCTTTTATAACTGCTTGAACAGAGCCAAGTGCCCCAACGGCAGATGTTGCGGCACCAGCAGCTTCTGCAACAGCTCTAAGTTCTTGAATCTGCTGACTAAGGTCAAGTTTGGAGCTGTTAAGAATTATCTGCTCTTTAACAAATTCAGTTAAGGCAGCCCTTGCTTTATCAGCAGATTCTTCATTCTCAATAAGCTTTTTAGCATTGCTAACCAATGCGTTTTCGGCATCGGTAGCCGCTTGACGTTTTCTCTCAAAGGCATCGACAACACGGTCATAAGTATCAATAGCGTTTTGTTCTTCTTGTTTTAGCTGTTGACCACTGTCTTTAGCAGATTTTAAAACTTGAATATACGAAGCGTATTGTTCAATAGCAGAATTAACTTTGTCTATTTGTTGTTCGGAAAGATAATTCCATGAAGATAATTCATTATTCAATTCTTCATAAGCATTTGCTACATCTTTAGCCCCCATAACTTGAACATCATACAATTCCATGTTATGGGAACGAGCAAAGTCAGAAAATTCGCCACTTGTCATTTCGGTCACTTCACCGGTTTGTTTACCAGTAACCTTAACACCAGCACGTTTTCTTTCTTGTTCAAACTGCTTTGAATATCTTTCTTGTTGAAGTTTTAAGTTCTTTTCTAACTCTTCATTTTCAGCTTCAAGTGCTTTCTTTTCGTCCAAAATGGCGGCAGTTTTGTCCTGCCAAGGCATATCATTAATTTCTTTTATTCTATCAAGATTATCTTGAATTTTAGATTGTGTATCATCTGCTTCTTTTTTAAAGTCTTCTGAAGTCCATCCAAACTTAGCAAACCAATCGCCAATCTTGTTTAATACATCTAAAAGATTCGTAGCAAGATTAATAACGCCTGTTATAAATTTAACAGTGCCTTCGGAATATATAAATTCTTCCCATGTTGCTTTTAATCTATTAGTGGCAGCTTCTATACTTTCAAGATAGTATTGCATTTTATCAGAAGCAGAACCAGTAGACTCCTCTGCTATCTTAACATATTTGGCGACCCTATCCCAGTTTTCCATCAAAGCAAGCACAACTTCCTTCTGACGTGTGCCGCCAAGTGCGGTAGCAATCTGGGAACGCTGTGTATCGTCAAGTTCTTTCCATTTTCCAGCTACATCATTAAGGACATCGTACATATCACGCCAGTCGTTTTGCGAACTTCTAAGGGCGATGCCAGCACGATTAAGTGTAATTTCAACATCATTCAAGGACTCCCCGGCCTCGTCGATTTCTTTACCAGCAGCAACTTGGGTCATACGAGAGAACAGGGTTTTGAAGCTTGTACCGACAATTTCTGGTGCCTGTCTTGTAACCTCAGAAACAGTAGCAATCATACCAATAATTTCATCAAGTTCTACACCAGTAGTTCTTGCCATATTAGCAGTTTTTTGAAGCGCCAAAGCAAGTTCTTCTACGCTTGTAGCAGCAGCAAGGTCGACAGCAGAAAGCTTATCCACAATGGACATTGCGTCTTTTGCTTCCATTTTATAACCATTAAGTGTAGAAGTGAGATATTCGGTAGCATCACCAGAAGAAATAGCACCAACCTTGCTCATAGTCATGGTGGCTTCCATAAGGTCATTTACTTCTTCCAAAGTCTTACCCTGACGTAGCCACTCCGAGGAACCCTCGGCGATTTGCTGAGTGGTTGCACCAAGTTGTTTTGCCAATTTAGAATAAGTGTTGGCAAGTTCTGCAGTCTCAGAATTATTAGTCATTGCGACCATCTGAACATCCGTCATTGCTTTATTAAGTTCTGTCACGGTTTGAATAGCGTTTTGCAAACCTTGAATTAATAACTGAACACCAGCTTGAACCGCTCTAATTCCAAGATTATAAACCGAGAATTGCTGAATACCAGCCTTAATTCCATCAATAAAAGACTTGTTGCTATTTCTGGCTAAGTCGTGTTTCTTCTTCCATTCTTCAAGTCGCTTATTTGTGTTTTTTAAAGAATCATTATATTTTTTTGCCGCTTTTTCACCGAGACCAAGTTGTTTAGCAACCCTCATCTGTTCTTGAACTGCCGCTTCACATTCCTTAACTTCTGTTCTATATATTTCAGCAAGCTCTTGGTGTGTTTGTTTGCTCTTTTTTGGTGCTTCATCAGCAGCCACTTGTTGCTGATAATATTTCTGTTTAGCGGCAGAAAGATTATTCAACGCTTTTTCTAACTCTATCATGGCGGCAGCTTCGGTCTTTAATTCTGTTGAAAATTTTCCAACCCTTATATCTGCCTCGCTAACACCTTTAAGTGCTGTACCGGTTTGAAAAGCTGTTGTTTTTATATTGGAAAGGTCTGATTCTAATTGCTTTAATCTAAGCGACAGTTTGGTAACATCGCCAGTTCTACCCTGCGACAACGCATCATCAATATCTTGTTGCGCCTTTTTTATATTCTGAACAGTATAAGAATAAGCAGCATTAATACCTTCAGAAATTTGCTTCATTGCTTGGCTTGCTTTACCACTTGTTATTTTTGAAGTAAAGTCAAGCTGTATTTTATTATTATTAAAGTAGTCCTGCACAATTTTTTGTGCCGCTTTTATACTTTTGTCGTCTACGGCACCAACTTCAGCCGCAAGACTGAGTACATAATCCATAGCCATACTTGTGCAATCACTCCTTTATTATTTTCTTCTGATTTTAAAACCGGCAGAACGCATGGATTCTGGGTCAAACGGCACAGCTTCGTCCGAAGAAATATACTGCTTTAACAATTTATATTCGCCGACATTTGTCATGGCGTCGTCTATATTTGCCTTAATCCACGCTTCTGTCATATCTAAAAAATCTGCTCCGGCTATTCTTTTTTTGCCAGCATAATATCCTTCAGATAATACTTCAACAAGTTGCTTTTGGAACGGACTACCTTCATTGTCGCCCCAAGTATCTGCGTGCGCATTAAACATTGGTTTTTCACCTTGCGTATGCGTTCTACGAATTTCAGGTTCTATATTTTTATAATCAAATTGTACTTGATAATATTTTCCGTTTTTAGAAACTTTTACACTATTAAGAAACTCCATCGTTCTATCGTAATATCTGCTTTTTCTTCTTTTATAAACAGTGTAAAAGATGTTTTTTTGTAGTTCCTTCGCCACATTAGTCGCAAAGGCGGCAGCTAAAGAATCAGCGGTATCTTGCAATAAAGACTTTGCTTGGACATAATTAGTAATCTTAACTTTACCAGTAAGACCACCACCACGTACTTGAATCATATAGCCGCCACCTTTCTATAATTTTTACTTCATAATTGGATTATTAAACTTCAACAATTCAATAAGATTTTTATATCCCTCATTGTTAGTAAGAAGGTCATTAATTTCCTTAATATCCTTCTTAACCTGTTTATGATTATAAGATGCCAACATACTATTAACATCAGTCATGTTTCTAATACTAATGGAATCTTTTGTAATATCACAAAGTCTGGCGTAATCCTTATTAAATGGTTCAGCAAGAACATCATACAAACCAGAAGACATAAGAATGTCATAATTCTCAAATGTCATATCATCATTATTAACATCGACATTTGTATAGTATTTAATAGCCAACATCTTCCTAATAACCTCAAGTTTCGCCGCTACATAAGAAGAAGGCAGGTCTGCTGTATCAGCAAACAAATCCATGGCATTAATCATTTCAGCATATTCAAACTTCTTAGCAACAGTGATGTAGCCATAAATTTTAATACCATCAAGATATTTCCGAACCTTGTCTTCAGAAATATCATTTTCAATCATACTTTTGGCAATAGCCAAAAGGTCTTCAAATTTAACCTTTTTATCCATAAAATTATCCTTTTATATCCAAAAATGTTCAATAAAACTGTTCTTTTATTAATCAATATAAAATAATATAGTCCATATGTTATATCTTGAAACATGGAGAGACGCCCCACGAATAGGTGGCGTAGCCAGCGGAGGCGCTACCGCTGGTGTATACAATACAGAAACTGTGGGAGTCGCTGGAACGGGGAGAACGCCCCCACCATATAGCAGTAGAGCTTGTAGTGTTATGCTGATACTTTACCTTACTGTTCCCCGCAGAGTAATAGGCATATTGTTTAAGATAGTCCACTTCCAGCAATGAACCATATTTGTGTGCCCCGAATATTTCATATTCTGCAAGCAGGAACACTTCATCTTGTGTTGCGGTTAATTCAATATTGCCATTACCTGGTGCAGTAAATATGGTGCTCGACTTGATAACTGCTTGAAGGTCGGCAGGGAAGGCCGCCTTTATCAGGGGCATAACATTTTTCCGCATAAGACTGGCTTCCCAACCACCAGTATTGGTTTCTGTGTTGTTCATGTTGCACCATGTACCACTTGTTTTTTCTTCGTTGTTATAACCACTATCAGTTAAGCAAACATCTGTACCTTTATCCGTGACTTTGAATCCTTGGAACGCTATGCCGTTGCCCTCTCGTTCTGCGTTGTGATTAAACCCTATGATAAATACCCAAGTGGTGTAATTCGTAAACGTAAGACCATCAGACACTTTACCATTCATGGTTATCTGTTTACAGTCACCGACTGCCCAATAATTAGGCCCCTTGCTTTTGTCAGCTACATATTTTATAATTTCCCACGTATTATTATTTAATATTTTGTCAACTTTAACGGGGGGGGTGGAACTATAAGAGCTTTACCTATAATCATAGGTGTCACCTCCATTTTATTGTTAGGCTAAGCCTTTTCCGCTTTTCAATACCATGTCTGTTGACGCTTTAAGAAAAAAAATATTCCCATTTTTATAAAGAGTCTCCCCGCCAGTTACAAGAGAACCCATAGCGCCACTAAGATACATGGCTGAATTTTTTGGAACGACATAATTATGGGTTCCAGTGTCATAAGTGCCATATGTAATATATTGCGCACCAGTTAAAGAATCAGTATAAAAAAAATCTGTAATATCATTCACTATAACTTTTATGTTTACTGTTTCAGTCTGCCCCCCCGCAGACGGGACGGTAAGCAGTTCGCCAATAATTTGACTCATAATTATTCCTCCATATTTTTACACTACAAAAGCAGGAGCAATACCCAAATCAGCGTTTGGCGCTTCATAATAAGCCGTTCCATCCTTGTTTACATGACAGAAGCCAGCCCAACCAGCAGCAGGACTACGACACCAATCACGGGCAGTCGCAGTTAATCTACTTGAACGCATTTTTGCCTGACTATTGCCAGCTTTATAGTAATCATATTGTTGTTGATAATTTTGTTCAGCTTCATTTGCCATTGTTCTTGCGCCATAGTATTCCCATTCAGAAAGCAAGAATATATGGTCAAGTGTAGAAGAAACAGCAGATGCCTCCATAGAATTACCGACATTATCTGTATATTTCTTACACTGATAAATGCAATTCCTTAAATCCGTTGGCAAAAGCGCTTGAACACTTCCAGAAACATCTTTTGTTGGTTCGGTTGCTGACTTTAAAATGGTTGTTCGCATATGACTATCTTTCCAGCCACCTGTTGCTACTGCAGTTGTATTCATCGTAAACGCCGTAGCCAAATCACTAAATGAACCGTGCCGTGTGTCACAAAGGGCAATAGAAACATCTCCCTTTTTCAACATCTGGAAATGAATTAAGTTATTGCCTTCTTTGCTACTGTTATGATTGAAGCCAAGAATCACACAACCAATTTCAAAATTTTCTACGGTTAATAAGCCAGCAGTACCATTAATTACAATTGTTTTAACATCGCCGACAGACCAGAAGTTTTCACCATGACTAAACGCTGAAACGACTGCTATTTGTCTCCATGTGTTATCGTTCAATGTTTTGCTAACGCTGGATTCAAATTCAGAAAGTCTTTGTCCATTAGATTCAAGCCATGTAAGAAGTTCGGTAGGGGGTTCAGTTTCAAATGTAATTAAAGAAAATAGATATGGTATATTCCAACCGTTGCTACTATAAACAGGTAAAGCAATTTGTGTTGACTGAACAGGATAATAATATAGACTACTTCCACCAGCAATTCTATTACAAGTACTAACACCATCTCTTGCTGTAAAATTAATATATGTATCAGGACAAGTTGATGGGTCAATAGTCTCATTTAATACCCAATGTTTGTTATCAACTTTGCCCCCCCCCTTTATTACTGGGATATATAAAACATCTCCTTGTATTTTCATATTTATTCATCCTTAATTTATGTTATTTTCTTGTTCCGTTTACTTCTAACCAGGCAAGCAATTCTGCTGACGGGTCTGTTTCAAATGAAATTTCGTGACCAAACATATAAAACCATTTATCTATATCATAACCATATGGTTTTAAAGTTTCGCCAGAATCCGTGTCATAACACAAATATGTATTACTATAATAAATTTTTATACCATTTTTTATTGTATTATTATAGCTAAATGTAAAGTTAATGGTTGTAGTCGGAGGGTAACCGCTAATCGAAGTTTCGCCTATTATCCAATCTTTATTATTAATCGTTGCCCCCCCGGAAGAGGGGATACAAATGGCTTCGCCATAAATAATCATATTGTTCCACCTTAACTTATTTTATTATAAATATATTCAAGTTCTTTAATACTTGCATTATAAAATTCATGGTTCCAAAGCCAATAATCATCAAATTCTTTTCGCTTAAACTTCAATAATGACATATCGGCCCAGATTTTATCCCATCTTTCCTGATATTTGTCATCTCTTTTAGCCAACTTCTTAATGATTTTTTGCGTCAGTTCGCCACGCTTAATGCCATTTCCATCATCATTTCTCGAAAAATATTCATAACAATTTTGTGAACTATTGGCACAGATTACATCGGCATTATAAATAAGATAATCATTGTCGATGTAAAGCAAAGAGGCTTTTGGAATGTTTACTTCGCCACAAATAGCATTTCCCTTAAACCGTTTAAAACAAATATATTCCATTTAAATCCACCTAATAAAATCTTTATTTTAATAAAGCTCATCAATATCGTCAACAATCTGGTCGGCGATACCAAGTTCTACACACTCATCAACAGAAATATACCATTCGGTTTTCTGTGCCTTAGTCCAAGTCTTCTTATCAATCTTGGTTTTGCTCATAACATAGTCACGAATCTTATCACGATTCTTTTTAAGTTCCTCCACCTGTTCAATAACGGCAGTTTGGCTACTTTCAATTCGAGCGTAACCTTGATGAAGAAGATACTGCGAATTAGGCATAGCATAGCGTTTATGACCAGCAAGGAACATAATGGCGGCAGCACTCATACAAACACCCATATTATAAGTATATACAGGTGTCTTAGATTTTTCTACACAAGCAACAAAAGCAAGCGCAGCATCTACATCGCCACCATAACTTGACATTCTAATTTTAATAGGTTTACGTTGTTCAATGGGAATATCTTTATCCATTTTATTGAACATAATAATATTTTCAATATATTCATAAATGGTTTCAATATCAATTCCATCATAAAGTGTAATAATTCTATCTTGAAGATTCTTATAATAAGAAAGATATTCAGGAGAAGGAAGTTGAAGATTGGCAAGTGCTTCATCTGGCTTAGAAATGTCGAGCAGTCCAAACAGGTCATCCATATATTTCTTCATAATCCATAATTCCTTTACAGTAGTATTTCCGTGTCCTTATTCACACAGATAACTCTTGAGGTCTTATTTCGTTTTGAAAGCTCTTCTTGTAAATCTTTACAAAAACTAAGCTTTGTATTAAAATTACCATGTACCAAAGCTATCTTGTCAAAATTACCAGAAGTATAGGTTTCTATAAGATTTTCATATGTAGCATGGGAACTAAAGCTTTTTAAGTCAGTAATCCCGCATCTACAAGGAACATGTTTTCCATCAATCTTTAGTGTTTTTGTTTTTTGAGATTTAATTTTAGACGCTAAAGAATTTTCAACAGAATATCCTACGAATATAATATGGTTTTCTCTATCGGGAAGAAGCTGTGAAGCCACAAACTTAGACCTTCCAGCAACCATCATTCCGCTTGCCGATAAAAATATACATGGCTGATTTGTTCCAGCCCAATATTCTGTATCTTGAAATTCACTTAAATATCTAACATTAGACCACGACAGAACCCTATCAATATCCGTTGTTTCAAAAAATTGCTTTCTGTAAATATCGGTAAGCTTAATAGCTAAAGGTGAATCTAAAAGAATTGGTATTTTAAACCAATCCTTATCTCCATACATTTCCCATAACATAGTTAATATTGTTTGTGCTCTATGTAATGAAAAAATTGGAATTAACACCTTTTTATGTTTGTCTATACAAACAGATTTGATTATAGAATCAATCTTTTCAATATCTTTTTCTCTGTCTTTTTTAGTAATTGACCGACCAGCTTCACCATAAGTACATTCGCCAATGACAAGATTTGATTTCTGTGCTTGTTGATAAGGCTCAACATAATATTGTTTTACAGTCCTGTTACCAAGGTCTGACGTGTAAAGAATATGTTTTGTGGAACCGTTGTTTTTAATCCAAAGCTCTATCTGGCAAGCGTTTGCTATATGCCCAGAAGGAACAAATCTAATTTCCAAAGTATCATCAATTTTTATTTTTTCAGACACGGGAAGTTCTACAATCATATTAACGCTTCGTTTAACATCTTCTTCTTCATATATAGGAGGATATTCGCGTTTTAAGCGCTTTGATAAATCTTGTGCCGTTCTTCCCATAATATTACAAGAATCCATTGCCATAACGTTGTATATTTCTTTGCTTCCACATGGCATAAAAATTTCGCCACAGAAGCCTTCTTTAACCGCCAATGAAATAAGTTGAGTATGGTCAGCATGACAGTGACCAGCAATAATATAATTGACGTCAGAACATTTTACACGTCCTTTTTTAAACAACGATTTGTTAATATTGTATTGTTCCAAATCAGTTCCGCCTTGATAAAGGCCGCACTCGATAAGGATTTTCTTGTCAGAATACTCAATTACGGTACAACTACCAGTAACATCAGTTGAGTTTTTTCCTATAAATCGAACCCTAATTTTGCCTTTTGGCTTAGACATACATTGTGTCCCCTTTGTTGTTATGTTTCTGGGGCATCCTCTTGTATCGCTGTTTTAAGTTTATCCAGCCCTTTCCATTTCTTATCTTTGGAAGTTAAATCGTTGTAAATTCTATACATATCAGAAGAACTCCAACCAAAAAGGTCTACGATAAGTTCTTGTTCAAGACCTACACGAGATAAATAAGTACAAAGATAATGCCGCATACTATGGAAATACAAGTGGATTTCTTTTTTATTTGGGTTTGTCTTTTCATCATTATTTAAAAACTCTTGCCATTTTGCACACCACATTTCGCCAACTTCTACGCCAGCCGGTGTGCCATCCTTTTTAATAAAGATGAAATTGTGATTTTGATTATTTTTTCTCATTATTTCTTTGCGTTCTATAAGCCACGCATTATAATAAGGAATGAATTTATCTTTTAAAATATATTTGTATAACAGCTTACCTGTCTTTCCACGACCCTTTGTAATTATTTCTTTTGAAGTTTCTATGAAAAGACCCTCATAAGCAGTATTGTTTTCGTCAATAACATCAGTTGTAAATCTAAATAATTCAGAAGCTCTACAACCAGAACAAACGGCAAGAGCAAATAGACATGCCTCTTGCGTTTTATGTTCTTCCACCAAATGTTCTAATAATGAATTTACTTGGTCTTCAGAAAGAATTGTTTTCTCTCTAACAGCAGCCTTTGGAACTTTTTCTATTTTTTTTACGATATTCCTAAAATCAGGATAATCGTCATCAAGTATATTTTCTATAAATGTCGAAAGACTACTAAGAGAACTCCACATTTGAGCATATCTATTAGAAGACCATTTAAGTTCCGTAACACAATAATCAAAGAAATCCATCATTTCAGCTTTCTTTATATCGACGAAAAACTTATTGTCATTCTCAAGAATATTCCAACAGAAAAAGATATTAAAGTTGCTTTTGTATACTTTAACGGAGGAATCAGCCCTCTTAGTATCAAAATTTTTAAGAAATCTTGCGACAAGCTTTTGATTAAGAGGGTTGATTTGCTCAATCAGTTCAGGAGAGGTAATTACCTTCCTAAATGTTTTTCTTGCCATAAACCCTCCTTATTCCTTTTATTTCCGTTTAATTTCCTTAATATTTTCCTTGGCAACCACATTGCCAGCATATTTAATTATAATATCCCCAGAATATTCTCCATCAATAAACATAGAATATTCTTTTCCATTGACATTATAACTAATAGAAGATGTCCCGTTTTTTATATAATTTACGTGACATAATACTTCTTTTATTTTCTGCTGTTTCTTTTCAGGTTTCGCTTCTTCAACAATAGGCTTTTCTACAATTTCGGCCACGACCTTTTCATTGTCCATCGGAGAATCAACACCTCTTTCTATATTACAGCCATATTTGTTATAAGTGTCTGTCATAATTGGGCCACCAATTTGACCACAATATCTATACATTCCACATTGGTTATTTATTTTAGTACAAAGTACATTACATAAAATTGCCGTAGAAATATTTTTTGCATATTTACAAAGCGCCATAATTCTCACCTTTGTAAAAAATGGGGACACCATTATAGGTGCCCCCATTATGAATTTATTAGGCAGTAACAGTTACGTAAGCGACATCTTCTACTTCGGGCTTATCAGTAATAACAACGGTGATACCAGTGGAGCCAGCAGCAATACCCTTAACAACGCCAGTATTCTTTTCTACGGTAGCGGTGCCAGCAGCCAAAGAAGTAAAGGTCAGGTTGGCATTATCGCAGGGGAAAGCAGAACCATAATAAGGAATGGCCATTACCTGCAGAGTCTCTTCTGCATTAACCTTCAGCTCAATGTTGCCGTTCATAATAGCAAGAGCATAAACATTATCATACCAGTTAGAACCATTAATCTTCTCGGTAATAATAGCATAATAACCCTTACCATCGCAACTTACAGACTCATTAGCCAAGGCAGAACCAGACATAGGACTATTAGCAACGCCAGTAGAAGTCATGGAAATCTCCTGGTTACCATCAAACTGGAAGCGAGGCACATTGACCTGTACCTGACCAGACAGGGTAGAAGTGGCAAGGTTCTTGCCACCAGAATAGAGATTGGCAGTCATAATAAGCTGAACAGTCTCAGGAATAAAGTCAGAAGAAATGATAATCTTGCGGGCGGCAGCATCATTAGCAACATACTTAATACAAACAACATCGCCCTCAGCACCACCGGGGAAATTAAAGCCCTTAGCGGTGAAATCAACTCTCTGCCAATTATCAGCACCAGCCTTAGAAGTCCAACCGACAACGCCGTAATCATCGACAGCGATAGGAGTGCCTACAACAGTGCCAGCGCCAGCAGCACCAAGAGTAACCTGTTCCTCGGTAAACAGGTCTGCGCCCTGCTGGATAACGGAACCAGTGTTCAAAGCAAGATATTCCAGCTTGAACATAATATCAGTAAGGTTGATAGCCATAGCAGAAGTATGGTAATAATTGCCCCACAGAGAGTTACCCTGACCGCCACGAACCTCTTCTTTACTTACACTAAGGGAGATAGAGGAATCGAGAATAGTCTGAGCAGTAAACATAAGCTGACCGTTAAGATAAGCGTCAACCTTTGCGGGACCAGCAATAAAATTCTTCATAATGTGCGTCCTCCTCAAATATTCATATTACTTCTAAGAGTTTCAACAGTGGTGACCTTATTTTCCAACAGGTCAGTGTTTTCTTTCTTCAAGTAGTGCGTTATTGGTCGTTTAAATTCGACCATTCCGCTTATACTTGCTTGCTTATAAATGCTGTAATGCAGCTTGCTATCTATCATTTCCCCTATAATATAGAATTTACGAATAGATAACTTTTTTACATCATCTATATTCATACCAGTTCCAATAACAAGATTAGCAATCTGATGTTCAAAATCAACAGACTCTTCCCCATTATTTCTTATTTTATCGGCAAGTTCCATATCTTTCTTTAAATCAGGATTTATTAATTCGTCATCGTAATTTGGTATATTTTGATATAATATAATCTTTCTAAGATAATCAAATTCTTTATCGTTTATTTCAACTTCATTTATTAAAATGCCACCTTTATTATGTTCATCAGTATAATATCGTATACTTATTTCTTCTAACCTAAGAACCAACATAAAACAAAGCGCTAATAAATCAAGTGTAATAGACTGCCCAGTTTCTTCTTTTTCTTTTCGTATATTTGTTATAATAAATTTCAGATAAGACATTTTAATAACTTCTTTATCTGGAATATATTCTTTTTGAATACGAAGAATAGAAGAGGACTGTAAAAATCTGTTTATCTTTTTTATACTGACTGGATACAATAACAGCCCTTTATATTCTATGGGTTCGTCGAACGTCAATTCTTCATCGTATTTTTCAAATATTTCTTCTTTTATTGACATTCTTCAAGATTCCCCATCTTAGTAGACATAGTAATTGTATACCCATAAAAATTTCTGTTATTATATCTATTCATCTTAACAAGGTCATAAAAAGACCCATTTCTATCAAAGAAGAGTTTCCCTATACCACCAACTTCAACGCCATTTAGCGTTTTCAACACTTGCCAAACAAGAGACTCAATTCTGTTTTGATAGTCATTAAGCTCTATCATTTTTACATGACAAAGAACTTCAATATTAATGTCAACAGTGCCATATACAAGCGTATCTGGGGTAATACTTTCAAGATAAACCCTTAATTGTGCCTGTTGGCTTGTAGTGATGTCGTCAAGGTATGGCGTTCTAAAAACACGGTAATCATCCATATCGCCGCCACTATTGCCGCGATATATCAACGCAGCCTTTTCTTCTCTTTTAAGATTTGGTCTTTCTAAAGCATCTTGCGTATCGTATTTAAGAAGTTTCCAAATATCTTCATTATTTAACATTAGATATTGTATTACATATAGTGTTAGATTTTGAAGGCCATCATATTTATTATAAATATTCCCATTACAACAGTCCATACAACACCACCTTAATACAATCCCCTAAGAGTAACAAACATAGTTCTTTCAACGCCATTTTCACAAACGCACTTAATTTCAAGGGGCTTCTTCAAATAAGCACTTACATTAGTAATACTAAAAGAATTATCGTTTATTACATCAAAGATATAATTTTCTTCCGGTATCCCAGAAGCACTAAACTCAAATTTAAGGTTAGTTTTGTGTTCCCCATTATAAAGATAAACTTCTATTGTTTTACTTACACCCGCAATCAAGCTATCAATCTCTGGAATAAATACAACCATTTGTCTATTATCATTATCCATATTAGTAGCATTACGGTTTTCAGTATCAGCACTTGCTAACTTGGAATCATTAATATCAGCAGAAGAATCAATATCAACAGAACAAACAACTTCAATTAATGGATTGCTTGTCTCGTCATACGTTTTTTCTCTAAGAAAATCATTAATGGCTCTTACCTTATAAATCATAGAACCAACATACAATCTATCATTTAAAAGTAATTTCTTTGAATTTTGATTATTCTGCATTGTCAATGTAATTGTTCCTTGTGGCAAAGCATTTAAGTCATTAAAATAAGCATTAGAATATTTTAATGCGTATCCAACAATACACGGCTCTTCAATTACGCAACCAGATTTGTCAACCCATTTAGCAACATTATTACATCTTCTAATAATACAAGACTTTGTAATATCTTTATCGTTATTAGTGTTTGTAACAATCCAAATATTATCGCTAAATTTATATCTCCAACCCATTTCCATTGGGTCATTTAAATCACGGCTTATAAGACGTCTAAAGTCATCACCAAGATTCATTCCGGTTTTTGGGTCAATGGCGCTTGTCAGCCTACAAACATAATCGGAAAAATCAAGTGTGCCAAATTTATATTCAACACCAATCTTATATACATTTGGTGCCATTTCAAATTCTTCTTCAATTTTAGCAGCCAAATCATATTCATATTGTTTTCTTGCTTGTTTATAGTCTTTTGGAACAAGTCGCATACTGGTGTTTATAGAGTCCAAATATTTATTAGACATCTCCAAACACCACCTCCCAGTTAGACAAGATTCTATCAATTATATCTATACTATCAAGAACCGTAGACTTAACTTTTCGGTGTGTGATTTCATCGTCTTTTAAAAGGGCGTTTAGCTTTCTATGGATTCTTCCCATACCCTCATAATAGGTGTCGCCACCGATTTCATAAGAAAGAGTATTTACACGACTAATAAAAATTTCTCTTTCTTCTGTTTCAAAAGAAATTAAAAGAAAATAAATTCTATTAATCAATTCAATATAATATTTCTTATTTTTCATCGGTACACCTTCTTAATGGCTGCATCCCAAGCATATTTACTCATATGCTTGGTAACCGTTTCTCTATTTACAACAAACCAATTAACTTTTGAATTTGTTGTAGTAGCATTAGAAGGCAATTTAAAATCTGTGTCCCCAAGAAGCCTATCAATGTCAAGCCTGTTATTATTTACATATTCAGACCAACATACCATTACCCATTCAGACAAAATATATTTTTCTTTATCAAAAAGTTCTATGTCAAATCTTCCAACATAATACCAAGCAATTACAACTTGTGTATCATAGTCTGGAGGTTGCGGAAATGTTACAACGCCGGTGTCTGGGTTATATTCGCATTGATAGTATTCATCCCCGGCTTCAAAGCTAAAAACAACATCATCGTCCTTGTCTATGTCCGGCAATTCGCTAAATGTATACTTATATGTATTGCCATCGCCGGTAAAAACATCAGAATGATATATAGGCTCATCCCTCTTAGAAAGACGGTCAGCGACTGCCAATGGGTTGGTAAATAAAGAAATTGCGTTTGTAAGGAAATTATACATGACCTTACAGAACATAACTGGATTTTGCGCCAAAGTTGCCTTTAACTGCGGGTCTTTTAGCTCGGCAATCGCCATATTATAAATTTCCAAGAAGGTCGTTCCCATAATCATTCCTCCTTAGTCATCATTAGTAATTTCCTTGATATAATTTTTAAGAAGTCCGTCGGTAGCCTTATTCAGTACACGCAACTTATCAACATTATTATACTTTGTTTCACCACGAGAAATCTTAGTCATAAAATTGCGGGCAAGCTGAACTTTATCGCACTGTGCAATATTGTCAACGAAAGTCTTAAATTCATCAAGCGGCATATCTGCCAATCTATTATAAACAGTCAGCGTATCGCATCTACGGGGAGGAATGGCAAACTCATTCTTGAACTCATCACAGTCCTCGCCAAGAGCAAGAACACCACGACTAAACCAGTCGGCATATTTTGTTACAATATTCTGAACATCAGCAAAACGGAACAGCTTTCTTTCACCAAAACGATTAAAATAATATTCGTTTCCGTTAATATTGATGTTTGTAGGCAGGCCTTCAGCACAATCAATTAAATGGATAATGCTACAAGGTCTATCCATCTTAGAGGTAAGTTCAATGGTCTTTGGTACGCCCTGTGCTTCTGTCAAAGTTTTAATTTGTTCTTGAAGCAGACGAATGGTCTCCATTAGGTCTTCATTCTGCTTCTTCAAAGCATCATTAGAATTAGTATTCTTCTTAACTTCAGCAGTCGTATCTTCTGCCTTTGTCATTTTAGTAGCCATAAATAAACTCCTTTAAAATCCTTTTCTTAAAAGAAAGGGAGGGGATTTATCCCCTCCCAAATAAACTCCTAATTACAGGGTAACGCCAGTGATAGCACCGAACTTGGAAGCAGTCATAAAGCCGATACCAATACGCATGGTAACGTTCAGCCCCATCTCCTTATCAGGAGCCTCGGTGGGTTCGATGTCGGTAGTAACAGCCTGACCCTCGAAAACAATCTTGGCGGGCTTATAGCCACCGTCAGCCATCATGTAGATGGTGTCGTTAGGAATACCAAGCAGAGCAGTAGTATTCACAGTGTTGGGAAGCATAATCTGGGGCAGACGAACCAGCTCAGTGCCCATGTAGTCGGTCAGATGACCAACCTTGCTCCATTCCTCACCAATGCCCATCTGCATATTAGCCTGAGCGCCGGTAGGAATAATGGCGGACAGAGCAGCCAGAGCACCGTAAGCACGAATATTGGCACCACCGTTAGCGGCACGCAGAGTATCAGCCAGCTTAGCAAACTTAGCAGTAGTGAAACCGTTGGTAAAGTAAGGGGAAGAAGCGGCGATACCAGACTGGATGTTGGTACTGAAAGCATTAATAATCATCAGGGTGATGTAGTTATTATAGGAAACACCTACACGATAAACCCACTCACCAAAGTCAAACAAACCAGCGGCAACCTGATACCAGTCAATAGCAAACTTAATGTTGAAGGGTTCGGGATTGACAGTTACTTCTTTGTTGTACAGACGCTGTACAGTACCCTCTTTAATACCCTCGGCCTGACGGGTTACATAGAAAGTATCATTGCTATGAACGATGAAACGAGCGGTATCGCCCCAAGCAATATTGCTAACATCAGCAAAGCCCATGAACTCGGCAGAAACCATAGCGGGCAGGATGGGGGTCATAACCTGAGCAACAACAGCAGCGAAGTTCTCGCGGAAAGCGGTATTCTTATTAATCTGGGGATTGCGAACCATGCTAATGTCAAAGTTCTCAGTGCTAAAACCAGCACGGTCCATAGAGAACTTAACCAGCTTCTCAACAAACTTATCATTAGTAGCCTTATAGTCTTCAACACCATTGTCGGAAACCATAGCAAAAATATCTTTCTGGCCCTTAGTGTTGGCAGAATCAGCAATAAACTTCTTAACAACGTTTACACCAGACTCAAACAGAATTCTCTGCTTTTCGTCCATAGCGGTATAACGGGGGCTTGCTTTATCAATAGAGAAAAACTTACGAGCAATATTCATAAAATGTTACCTCACTTTCTAAATTATGTTATCAATCACGCTACGTGGAAGGTGATTACATAGGCGGTAACATCGGCGTCAACGCCCTCGGTCACAGTGACCTTGCCATCAATAGAGAAATAATTGCCATCGCCCTTAGTAGCAGCAGGAGTCAGAGTAAACGCATTGGCAGTAGAAGTGGCAAACTTCTTATCACCAACCTCGGCAGCAAAAGCGCCGTCTGCAACAAGCATAACGTCCTCATCCTTCAGGATGCGAGCACGAACGGGTACGCCAGCCTCGGCAATCAGGTCAACAGTGCGAACACCAATACGATAAACATTAGTGGAGTTGGCAACAACAGGAACAAGGGGCAGGTCAATAACACACAGGCCCTTACCGTTAGCATCGGCAGCAGGGGTAGCCAGACGAACATTATAGTCAGCAATATTCATGGTTTCACCAGCAGCCTTGGTGTAAGCGGCAGAATAAACGGGGTCATTAGCGTAGCCGCCCAGAACTACAAAATAACCGTCACGAACCATAACATCAGCAGAATCCTGCTGAACAATAACAGTGCGCAGGTCAGCATCGTTAAACTGAGAACTCATCTTCATGGGCTGGAAAAGATAATTAGCCATTATAAAATTCCTCCTAATTACTTAAATCTTATCGAGGTCATCTACAACCTCATTTTTCTTAGTAGAAGTAGTTCTTGCGGAATAAGCAATCTTAGCAGGAACTTTCTTCTTGGCGGTATATTTACGATAGGAAAGCTCACGAACAAATGCTTCTACATCAGCAAATTCGCCAGCATCTCGAAGAGCACAAAGGTCTTCTTTGTCCTTTTCGTCAAGGTCTTCATCCTCATCAGCAAGGATGGCATCGGTATCTTCTTTCATCTTCAGAAGACGGGCTTCTTCCTTTTCGGTAGCAAGCACATTGTACTTAGCTTCAAGGTCGGCATATTGACATTTCAGAGCTTCGTACTCCTCCTTGGAAACAAACTCTTCCTTGTCTTCTTCTTCATCCTCGTCCTCTTCAGACTCTTCCTCTTCGTCCTCTTTTTCTTCCTTTTCCTCAAATTTCTCATGCTTATCGTCGGGTTTCATCTCAATTTTTTCACCCTCGGCAGACATTTCTTCTTTGTCTTCCTTTTCTTCAAAGCACTCGCAATCTTTGTCTTCGGCAAGTTTAACAGAACGCTCGGTAAGCTCATCCCAATCGAATTCTTCGCAACCTTCGCAATCCTTCATCTCGGCCTTTTCTTTCTCAATTTCAAAGACGGACATTTCCTTCTTGTCTTCATCTGCCTCTTCGACAGCCTTAACAAACAGATACTTACCGTCCATAGAACCGATATAGATTAGATTAGCGGAGTCACGAGCAAACTCAATAAATTTGTTCATTGAATCCCTCTTTTCTGTTTCAATAAGACCGAGTTTCTTTCTAATGCGTTTGGCTTTATTAGCAATACCTTCGTCATACTTTTCGCCATACTGTTGTGCGGAAAGTAAGCCGCCAGCATTATAAACCATAGTCCCATTTTTATATTGCATAACTGGATACTTCAAGTGTGAAGACGGAGAGTCTTCCCAACCGTCCTCTACAAGAAGATATACAGATTTTACAAGTGTTTTATAATTTTTAGCCTTTAGAACCTTGTTTCTAAGTGCTGTTTTATCAACATCGCCCCAGCTATCATTAGAAACAGCTTCTTTGCTTTTATCTACTTCAATAGGGTCTTCAGTGCCCCATTCAGATTTAGCAAGAAATTCTTCTTTATTCATAGTCTCCTCTGATTTCTTAAAGTCTTTTTCTGGAATTTCAATGTTGTATTTCTTTAAAACATTCATTTTATTGTAAGCAAACGACATTTTTTGTCTAAATCTGGCAAATTCTTCAGTATTGGCATACCCAGAAAGTTCCAATCTTGCGCCCTCAATACCTTCTTGAATTTCTTCTCTTGTAGTGGGGTCAGTACCGAGCATAGTTATACCAAGGAAAACAAAAGATTTAACTTTTTCAATATCGTTTTCAATATAACTATCAATAAACTCTACTTCAACAGAAACTTTCTTGTTTCCTTTTCTTTTAAGAAGTTCGCCAAGCTGATGATTGTATTCATACCAAAGCAAAGCACCTTTAATATGAATCCACTTTTTACCATCACGCTCTTGAACACTGATTTCAGCACTTTCAGGAATAAGACCAACGGGTCTCTCTCCACCTTCGTACTGATAATCAAAGAAAAGGTTACAATCACCATCAAGCCCAAGTCTACTATTGTGTTCTTCCACATCATCAAGGTTGGAATTATAGTAGGCAAGAACGGGTTTATTATAGAAGGATTGAATAGCTTCTCCAAAACCTTCTTCTAAGAATTCAGAACCATTTCTATTGACTCCAGTAGAAATAGCCCACATATCCATAGAAAGAAATTGCTTATCAGACAGTTCTTTAACATCATAATCGTTTACTTCTAAAGCAAAAACTTTTTTCATATTGCCCTCCTATAAACGATTATTCGTCAAATTTAATAAAACGATGAATTCTTGCATCCATATCCATAAGTCTATGAGGCTCAAATCCATTCATTTCAATATAGTCGTTAATATTGATAACCATAGCAGTATATGGTACCAAATCTCTAAGAAAACTGTCCATTACAACCTTGGTTGTATAATCGCCAAGGTTTGTGCTGAGAATAATTACATCTTTGACAGCATCTTCAAGGTCAGCCATATATTCCAACAGGTCTTCAAACATTACCTTAATGTTTTCGTAATCAGTTGCTTCAGCAGGAACATTCGGTCTTGGCAAATATTCGTTGCGTTCAGCAGCATAATCACCAACAACATCGGCCAAAACAGGAAATTTATGCGCCAAATTATAATGGATAAGGTGGGACAAATTAGGCATAACAAATTTTACATCAAGCTGTCCAACCATGTTGTCACACTTGGAATTACCTATGAACAAAAGCCCATAAATACCAGTCAAAGCATTTTTAACCTCGTCTGAAATAAACTTTCTGCCCATTAGCCCTCACCCCCATTCTTGTATTTAAGATTATATTCTTCTTTTGTAATAGAAAATCCTTTCCTACATAAAGCACAAATTCCAATTACCTTTTGCGGGTGAACGCCATACCATTTTGTAGTATCCCACAAAATAGCACTTTCGCCATTTGGATACTTATGATTACAATTTTCTTCCATAAGCATCACCTCTCAATATTTGTGCCGCTTTCATAACTGGCAGCGGTAGAATCGTTTTCTATCTTTTCTTCTGTGATTTGTTTGCGACCAGCAGTTTCTTCAGGGGTCGCAGCTTGGCTTTCGTTACCTTTACTTACACCACCAGAAGTAAACGAAGTTTGAATAATCTTAAACTTATCATAGATACCAGTAGCATCTACCCAATCGGCATTGTTTACAGCGTCCATCATAGTAAGACCATTCATAGCAAGATATTCTGGGAACAATTCACACTGTCCCATACTTAAACTCTTTTCAAGAGCCACAAGTCTATCTTTTTCACTAAATGAATCGCCAAAAATCTTAAAATTCCAATGATACTTCAGGTCATCTTCATCATACATATCCCTAAGTATAATATCGACAGCCCAAGCAAATTGCTCATAAAGTCTATCAATAAATCTTGTTTCAATAATTTTACCGGCATTAACCTGAGCAACAGAAGGTTTTTCAGTAGTAGTAATCAATGTGGAAGCGCCGGAAGTATTAATTACTTGCTGTAAGGCTGTATTATAAATACCATTCGCATTAGGGATTTCTTGGAAGTGATGAAGTTCATTGTTTTTACTTGGCACCATTACATAAGAGGTGCCAGGCGGCATAAGATTATTCGCTTTTGCTTCAAACAGATTTACGGATTCGGGCGACAAAGCATAGTCATCCAGATAAGCACCAGATTTATTCTTATCGTTAAGTGGGATTTCACCCGTCAACATAGAATAAAGCGGTACAGAAAGCAATTGCTGTTGAAGCAACGAATAAGAAGCAAGGTCTTGTGCCTGCAGTAATAGTGACACAAACGGTGACACTTGTAGGTCATCGGCTTCTGTAAAACTAAATACAAAACAAGTATTCGCAGGAAGTTCCTTCCAATAATACCATTGAAGCGTTCTGCTGTTATATTCTACAACAACATCTTCGGGCGTCTTGTTTTGATTAATAATAGTCCTGCCAGAAGCGGTTCTTTCAGTTGCGTTCATCAGTTCTTGGTAGTATTCGCCAAAAATAGGCGGGAACTGTCCAAGGTCTGTACCAGCCTGCCAGAAATAAGCAAAGTTAAAGGCGACAACTTCATAACTATCAGTAGAATGTTTAATGATTTTATACCAATCACTTGGTAACTGCTCGAAATAAACATAGTCTACATTTGGTTCAGTAGTTCTGCTTCCTTTATCATAGCTTTGTCTAAGATAATAAGCCTTTTTCCCTTCAGGAATTACCTGCGCAGTTATTCTTCTAAACTGTTTTTCAGGATTAAGCTTCTTATGCCACTTATCTATGAATTCCCACTCACGCTTAAACCTGTCTTTGGCCATATCTTCCTTTGAAACATAGGAAGGTTTAATATAACTTCTATATTTCAAAATGCCCTCATATAGATATTGAAGTCTATATAAAGGATATGTCATGTCTATCGCACTATGCGTAGCCTGTCTAAGCGTCTGCTCATTATGGTCTATGTCTAAAAGGGCATTTTCAATTTGCTCCCTTTCCATAAACTGTGCAGTAGATTTCAACTGCTTAATTCTTTGGTTAAGCAAATAGGGGTCATCTACAAACACAGAACCGGAATTCATAAGAAAATCGCCAAGTGTAGCATTGGCAAGCATAGAGGAATAAGCACCATTAGAGAAGAATTTCTTCCAACGCTTATTCTGTTCGTCAATATGGAGAATTTCTCCAGTATTAACAGGAGGAGTCTGTTCCTGCTTTTTCATTTCTTTCGTCAGTTTCAACACCTCCAAACTTCTTAGCTTCTAAAGCATCCATATATTCAGAAAATTTCCTAAGTTGTGCTTGACACTGTTCCGTCTTTTCATATTCCTCAAACTCTTGTTTAATCAATTTGTCTTTTAGCCAGCCAACAACCATTTCGGAATCTTCTGTTTTGTAATTTTGTTCATTTATGATATTTACACTGTCTAACTTAAAATATTTTTTTACTTTTCTTTCATTTTTAGTATCAATGTAAATATTTTTATTACAAATGATAAAGTCGCCCACGCTTTCTAAGAAGTCAAACATTTCTGAAATACTATTTTTGCTAACATCAACTTTCAGAAGCATATTTACCTCTTTCCAAAGCCCGAACCAGCCAGTCTTTGTAAATTATTATTGAATGGGGTGACGGAAGCCATATGCTTTTGTGTGTTGCCACCGCCAGCATAAGCACTAATATCGGAACCCCTGTTCTTATAGCTAAGCTCATCTTCAAGCATGGCAATAAAATAAATACCATAAAGCATACTGATAATTCTATCCTTACGTCCAGCGCCTTCATTAAATTGCCATCTGCCATTCTTATTTCTAATCATCTGTGTCTTAATTGCTTCGTCCACGAGTTTATTAGTATTTAGAAATGGTGCTATCATGTAATTAGCTAATGTTCTGTCAGAAGAATCATTACTTGTTTTCATTTCCATGTAATGATACTTTTTGTTCATATATTCAAGAACGCTATCTTCGTCCATAAGGAGAAGCAAATGCCCACGCTCTAATTCTATTTGTGTTCTAACGACCATGTTATATTGCATAGAAGAGGCGCTTCCGCCAGCAACCTGCATACAAAAAAGAACAGGTAGAGCATTTGGGTCAGCAACACGCATATCAAACTTTTCAGTCTGATTTGTTGTGCGCCAACCGGGATACCATACATTACGCATAATATCGTGCGTCTTTTGTCCGCACAAATTTGCAGCATTAATACCTAAAGCACCACCGGCATCTATTACAGCATAGTCGCATTGTAGGTCATAGAATATTCGTTTAAGTCTAACTATCTGGTCATCAAGGTTCATACCGTTTATCGCCTCAACATAGCTGACTTCTTTCATATAGTAGTCATCTATTTCCATAAGACGGAATACTGTCAAAACGGTATTATCGTTTATACTACCAGCAGAAACAGCTATATCCATGCTAACAACACGAATTTCATTAAGTTCTTTCTTTTGATAGAATTTTGATTTAGTCAAATCGCCATTAAACTTAATAAATTCATCGTCTGTTATTGGGATTAATGGAGCTATGATGCGTCTCGCTCGTTTCAAATGTTCATACTTGAACATTGAGTGCTCAGATTCACCATAAGGGATAACTTCCATTTCCATACGGAAGGTTCGTGGGTCAGTACCTTCTTCTTTTAACTGCTTATCTATAAAGTCTGCCGTAATAATATTGGACTCTACACCAAACTGATACGGTAATGACACTATCGAATAGTTGGTGTCACCAGAAGCAATAAAATTAGCATACTTTTCAAAATCTTTATAAGACCATTCATCTTTATAACCAATAGAGGTCAAAGAAATCATTATATTGGGTTCTTCATCAATATAATGCTTGTATTTTGGATTCTTAGCAAATGGAGGGTTTCGTCTGCCTGTCAAGAATGGGGTTAAGTTTGTATTTACATCTTCCTTATCCATCAAACGACTTTCGTCTAAAATAAGAATTTGTGAACGCTTTCCCTTACCACCGGGGCCACATACAACGGTTTCTATAATAGACCCATTAGCAACCTGAACATCGGCGCTGTCTTTAACGATATGTATTCCGTCAAGACCGCCTTTAAGTTCAGTTTCCAACATGGGGCAGTTCATGGCCAAGTCCCTAATCTTTTCAGCAAGGATTTTGCCCTGTCTTACATTAGCAGAAGATACTACGATTTTAATTCCTGGATAAAGAATCGCTTTTGCCACACAGTAGACGCTACACAACCAACTTTTCCCCAATCCGCGACTTGCAAAAAACACAAATGTGCCAATTTTCTTTTCGCCAGTGAAGTCCATTAAATAAACAAGTATTTTTTGAAAGAAATACAAGTTTATTCCTAAATATTCTGTTATAAATCTATGAATATTTTGTCTATAATAAGAAATCCAATCGTTAAAATTGTCCCAAAACTGTTCTGAATA
>ERZ1035027.114-NODE-114-length-50553-cov-28.489703_pt1 | contig 50553 bp, 34 predicted proteins | sample MGYA00520604_ERZ1035027 | MGnify/ENA primary metagenome ERZ1035027 (study PRJEB33766, sample SAMN09781743) | gut metagenome | biome: gut microbiome | host: Homo sapiens | place: Madagascar | study: EMG produced TPA metagenomics assembly of the PRJNA485056 data...
TTAATTTTCAACAACTTAGGCTACATGTTCCGGATTTTATCCGGACAGTAGTGATTTATATAGTTAAAAAAAATCAAGCCTTATTTTTTCTGGAATACTCTCACGTAATCCACTTCCATCTGAACAGGGAGGGCGCTTTCGTCAACATCCTTCATGCCGCCCCAATCACCGCCCCAAGCCAGGTTGAGGATAACATAGAATGGTTTATTGAAAGGCCACGAACCAACATCATTTTTACCATCATTGTTGAAATTGAGCAGTTCCTTACCATCTACGTAGGTCTTGATATAATCAGGAGTCCACTCCAGGCGATAAACGTGGAAACCGTCTTCAGCACCCGCAGTCAGACGCTCCTTGGTAATCTGAGTTTTCATCACGTGATTAAACTTCTCAGTATGGAGCGACGAAGAAGTATAGTTAGGATTAACGCCAACCTCTTCCATAATATCAATCTCGCCACATTTAGGCCAAGGATTGGCTCCGAAATCATTGTTGCAAGGCATCATCCAGAAAGCAGGCCATGTGCCCTTACCCTTAGGCAATTTGATGCGCGCCTCGAAGATACCGTAAAGCCAGCCCTGACTTTCGTGGGCATATACGCGCCCCGAATAAATCTTGCCGTCGCTGCCCTTGAAACAGTTGATATAAAGCCGGTTATCTGCAATTTCTGTTACGCGTTTGCCATCAGCAGAGCCATTCACATAATTCTGAAGTTCATTATTCACCCAGCCCGACTTCTGCACCTCATGACGCCAATCGGTACTATTCAATTCAGAGCCTTCATTAAACTCATCATTCCAGACCAGTTTGTACCCCTCAGGAATCACCATTTCGCCCCCTTCAATAGGAGTGACCTGTTTTCCTGCCTGATGCACTGGCACCGATACCTTCTTATCCTCTAATGAAATCTCGACACTTCCGTCAAGAGCTACAGACGATTTATTCTCTTCCACATCTACAGTTACCATACCCATAGCTTTGTTATTACCGCTGGCACTCACTTTAAACCAAGGGTATACATTTGCCGTAGGACCTTCTCCAGAGAAGGATGCTCTCGCTTCCCAGCCTCCTTCAGAAGCCACAATCATGATTTTATAAGTACCGCCCTTAGCAGGAACATCTATTCTCGTAGGAGAGCAGGATATCGTCACCTCTCCATCGCCGTCAGAAGAGCTGCTGCTGCAAGAAAGCAGCATAAGCGAGAGAAGGAAGGAAAATATTTTCAAGAATTTCATGTCATTTAAAATTTAGAAAGGGAGCCACTCCTACTTACTTATTTATAGGAGCAGCTCCTGTATAATTCTATATAAACCTATAAAACCTAAAGCCTATTTCACAATCAAAACAATGTCGCTGATGGTTACCTCGGCATCCTTAGGAGCACCAGCAAGGTCGATGACGAGTTTCATCTTGCTCATATCCTGAGGACCGCCATCAGCTTCTTTCGTACTGTTTGGTTGGTTCTCATAACGGAAGACGTATTCGCCTTTAACATCAGTAGACTCCTGGAAGAAGAGGTTTCCATCATTAGCGTCATCACAAAGCTTCAATGTCATCATTGGCAATGGAGCAGAAGTGGTAACCTTGCAAGAGAAATCAATCTTGCTATCAGCTTTGGCAGATACAGGAATACCAAGCATTTTCCACTGTGCGTGCCATAGCTCAGCAGGAGTTTCACAAGGCACGATAATGATGTGCTTGCTTCCCTCATGCTTGATAACAGGAGTTACATCAATCTGTGCCCAAGAAGCATCACCATACCAAGTTTCCTCAGTAAATGACTTGTTGGCATCAATATCCTTCCAAAGGTTACCCGCTGTATTGTAGTCGAATGGCACCTTCAATTCTACAGGAACCACAGTACCATCATCGTTGGCATGATCTTTCAGTACCAGGCTCTCTATCATGATTTCGTCATCAGCAGCATTACCACCAAAGTCGAATACAATCTTCAAATTATTGATGTCCTTGCCTTCGAGGTCTGAACCATAAATACACTTAGGCTCACCTGCTTCCAATTTTGTATTTGCATCCTTGGAATCGAAAAGGATGATATTGTCACCACCTTCTCCAGAATCACAAAGTTTCACTTTAACGGCATTATGTCCCTTGGCAGATGTAATGATGCAAGAGAAGTCATAATGCTTATCTGCGCTAGTAGAGATACCTAGGTTTTTGAAAGGAACCTGAGCTTGCCAACGTTCGGTAGTTGCCTTAGGGAGCTTCAATGTATAGCATCCCTTGCTGTAGCTACAAACCGGGTCAGCAATTTGGGTCCATCCTGGAGCATAATAGCCAGCAGAAGGTTTTTCAGGGAAGGTAATTCTCTTGAAGAGATTAAACTCGCTGTCCTCTACGAAACCTGCGAAGCCATTCATCTTGGTTTTCTCCACCGTGAAATGCTTCTTGACGCTCTCCTTGCTAATACCATTACGGTTCTTCACAAAGCATTCCACATCGTAAGTACCCTTCTTGCGATAATACTTAGAGAGGTTGAAAGCAGAAGAATAGGCACCATCTATCACCCATACCGGGCTTACTCCCTCTGCACCACCAAAAGAAAAGTTGGCTGTGTTGGTCTCTTGGTCTACATCAATCTTGAAGTTGTCGGCAAAGTCGGCTACATTAGGCAACTCACCGTTGGCACCAGAGAACTCCTCTGCAGAACATGCGCTGAGCATCAATCCACCCAGAAGAGCATAAGCCATATTTCGAAATATCTTTTTCATATTGCTGAAATCTTAAAGTTAATATTTTATTAGGGGGTAGAGGAAACTATTGTTCCTCTACCTTAATAAGTTTTAATAATTATTCTGAACCAAAGCAGGATCAGAGTCAAGCTCTGCCTGAGCGATAGGAACATACTTCTTGGATTCTGTCCAGGAGTTAGTGCGATAGCCGTAGCTGTCTGGCACCAATACGCTGGCAGCCTTGCCTGTACGAACCAAGTCGAAGTAACGCTTACCCTCACCTACAAACTCCAAGCGGCGCTCATTGATAACATCATCCAGAGTTACGGCTCCAAGCTCTGCGATTCCTGCACGACGACGGATTTTATTCACATAATCCTTTGCCAAGCCAGCATCACCACCAGTCTCAAGCAAAAGCTCTGCAGCATTGAGGTAAGCCTCAGCCAAGCGATATACACGGAGATTGTTATTATAGTTAAGGTTATTATCGAAACCTGCGTCAGCATTGTTCTCTGTGAACGGACGATACTTGGCCAGCCAAAGACCAGTATCCTCATAACGTTTGGTATATTTCACGCCACGACAGTCCCATACAGTAGCATCACGGCGCTTGTCGTTGTCAGCAAACAGAGCATAGGTTTCGGTACGAACAGGTAGGAATCCCCAACCGTCACCGCCTTGGTTCCAACCATCGCCACCAGGCCAAGAGTTTGGAGAAATCAAGGTAGGCAATATTGTACCACCAATAGCCAATGGTGAATCCCAACCACGCTCGTTGTTACCATCCTCATAGTTTACTTCCCAGATGCTCTCCTTGCACCATTCGCCGCTCTCTTTCCAAATAGAGGCGTAATCGTCTACTATATCATAGTCACTCTTGTCGGCGATGAGCTCCTGCATATACTGGAGAGCCTTAGGATAGCGAGTCTTGTCATTCTGATACATCACCATCTCGGCATACATCATATAGCACATGGCCTGCGACATTCTTCCACAGTTGGCATCGTCCCAACGCATTGGCAGGACCTTGGAGTCAATTACAGCCTCAAGCTCTACTATCAATTTGTCATATACTTCATCAGCCTTGAGCTGTGGGGCTGTGTAAGGAGCAGACAAGTTCTCCAGATAGAAAGGAATATTGCCGAAGTAGTGCCACAAGTTATTGTAGAAATATACACGGAGGGCTCTACCCTGCATCTCATAAGATGCCCTGTTTTTCTCGTTCAAGTTTGCCTCTGCCCAGCCCAAATACTTCAAGAGGTCATTACAACGCTTGATGCCTGAGTAGTCCACTGTCCAAAGTGAGCTAAGGGTATTGCTGGCATTTGACTCATAGTTGGCAAGCATGTGCCAGTGCTGTTGATCGGTTTTGTTAGAACCGCCTACCCAGAAGTTATCGCCCATTATCTCGGCATCGATATTGAGAGCATTATACTGTCCCAATCCCCAGTCTGGCCAGTGGATAGGATCGTAAGCCGCATTCAGAGCCTCATTGATATGGGCATCTGTGGTATAATATTCTTCGAGGTTTTCACCTGATGGGTTCTCCACCTCTAGGAAGCTGTCGCTGCAAGATGTGTTTGCCAGTGTCATACTGGTTGCCAACACTCCTAAAGCTATATATTTTATTGTCTTCATAATAGTCTTTATTTTAAAGGTTCTTATTTTAGAATGAAAGGTTTACGCCGATGGTGTAGGTGCGAGCCTGTGGATATACACCATAGTCTACACCGAGAGAAGTTCCACCTGATGAGATTTCAGGGTCGAAGCCCCAATACTTGGTCCAGGTAATCAGGTTCTCTGCCATCACGTAGAAACGCAAGTGACTGATAGACAACTTCTGTGTAAGCTGCTTTGGCAAGGTGTAACCCAAAGAGATGTTCTTCAATCTCAAGTAAGAGCCATCGCAAAGATAGAGGTCAGAAACCTGCCAGTTGGTAGCATCGCCATTCTTCAGGATAGGATACTTATTGGAGGTACCCTCACCAGTCCATCGATCGAGCATCCAAGTAGGGAAGTTGCCAGAGAACACATCTGTACGATAGGTTGCATCAAATACCTTATTACCCGTTACGCCCTGCAAGAAGAGGTTGAGGTCGAAGCCCTTCCACTCTGCATTGAAGTTGAAACCGAAGGTCCACTTTGGTGTACCATTACCGATGTTGGTGCGGTCATCTGGATCGATTTTACCATCACCATTGACATCAACAAAGCGTACATCACCTGGCTTGGCATCTGGCATGATCAAATTTCCATCTGCATTGGTATAAGCATTAACCTCTGCCATATTCTGGAACACACCAGCTGTCTTATAACCATAGAAGTATGGGAAAGGCTGACCGTTAGATCCACGAGTGCCACCACCAGAGATACCCAGGAAGCCATCGAGGTCGATGTAACCTGTATCATTACCGAGGTTGGTCAACTCATTGTGCAGATAGGTAACATTAGCCTTGGCATTGAAGCGAGCATCAGAGATGTGCCACTTATAGCCGAGCTCAAACTCAAGACCTGAGTTCTTCATGTCACCCACGTTACCGATTGGCTTGGTCTCACCTACGTAGCTTGGGATAGGCATAGTAATCAACATACCGTTGGTCTTCTTTACATAATAGTCAGCTGAGAATGTCAGCGCACTGCCGAAGAAACCGAAGTCGAAACCGATATCAGTCTGCTCACTCTCCTCCCACTTCAAGTCTTCATTGGCTGTGGCATTCGCCTTAGAACCATTAAACTTGACTGCATTCTTTCCGAAGAGCACGTTGTTGCCCATAGCGGTCAATACGGTATAACGGAAGTCACCGATGTTATCATTACCATTCTTACCCCAGCTGGCACGGAACTTCAAGTTGCTCAACCAGTCGCGAGTACTTTCCATGAACTTCTCGTTCATGATATTCCAACCAATAGAGGCTGAAGGGAAAGTACCATATTTATGAGATGGTCCGAAACGGCTAGAACCGTCACGACGTACTGTTGCCTGTAACATATACTTCTCATCATAGTTGTAGCTCAAACGACCGAAGAGAGAAGAAATCGCATGAACCACGTTGTTTCCACCGCTCACGCCAAACTGTATTTGAGGAGAGCCTACAGAGATAATGTTACCATCTTTATCCTTAACGATTGTTTGCTCGTAATTACCTGTAGCATAGTCTATAGATGGCTTATTTACGTTTACCAAGTTCCAACGGCTGCCTTTCAGATAATCACTCTTATTCTTCATTGCACTCTGACCTAAGACAACAGCAAAACTATGCTTGCCAATAGTCTTATCGTATGTCAAAGTATTCTCCACCTGCCAGTTGATACCCTTCTCAGAACTCTTGTTAGCCTTGGTATGCTCTTCCTTGATGTTACCAGAGAGGTAATACTTGGATGCGGCGTAGCTATCTGAACCCCAGAAGCTGAGGTCTGCACTATAAGTGAAATGATACTTCAAGTTATCCCAGAGCTGGAGGTCGATAGAGAACTTAGGCACAAACTTATGTGACCAGTTCTTAGCTGCTGGGCGCGCCATCATGGCAAGAGGGTTGTTCATCTCCTGATAGGTACCTCCCATACCTGGGATGGTATAATAGTTGCCATTGGCATCACGAAGAAGCTCGTAAGTATCACGAGTACCTATAATATTACCATCTGCATCGTATTTATTAGGATCCTCGTAGGTATTATAATACTTCTTCGCCACATTGCTATTGGTTACCGTAGGAGCCAATGTTGGAGCAAGATAGAGGGCACTACCCAATACTGAGCCATAGATACTATTAGCATCGATACCAGTGCTCTTTACACGGGTATAAGCCATGTTGACAGTAACATCCAGCTTGTTGAGGAAGTTGCGCTCTTTGCTGGCATCCAACACATTATATATATTATTGCTGCGGAGTGAGAGACGCTCATAGTTGCTCTGTCCGTAGTTACCACCTACGATACCTTCCTGCTTGTAGTAGCCCATGGAGAGGTAGTAGTTGATCTTATCGGATGCACCACTGATGCTTACCTCATGGTTCTGTACAGGGGCATTGTCGTTGAATACCAAGTCCTGCCAATCAGTACCAAATCCATTGATGGCATTACCATTGGAGTCGGTCAGTTTGTATGGATCAGCATAGATAGGAGCCTGACCACCATTCACTGCACGCTCGTTCTGAAGGATGGCGTAGTCAGTGGCGCTTGTCACATCACGCTTCTTCCATGCGCTTTGCCAACCGTAAGAGAAGTTATAGTTGATCTGTGCCTTTCCTATCTTACCCTTCTTGGTGGTTACGAGAATTACACCGTTGGCAGCACGGGCACCATAGATAGCACCCGAAGCAGCATCCTTCAACACCTCGATACTCTCGATATCACTAGGGTTGAGATAGTCGAGACCACCCTCGATAGGCATGCCGTCTACGATGTAGAGAGGATCTGAATTGCTGATAGTACCTGTACCGCGAATACGGACTTTAGGAGATGCACCAGGCTGACCTGAAGAAGAGGTTACGTTGACACCGGCAGCCAGACCCTTCAATGCGTTATCAACACGCACTGGGCTCTTGCCTGCCAAATCTTCGGTGCTCACTTTAGCGATAGCAGCAGTTACCACGCTCTTCTTCTGAACACCGTAACCTACAACAACCACTTCATCCAAAGCCTTGTCGTCTTGTTTCAGAGTAATCTTCATGTTGGCTGAAGGACGAATCTCTGCATCCTTGTAGCCAATGTAGGTGATAACCAAGGTCTGGTTAGCATCTGCATCGATGACAAAGTTACCATCAAGGTCGGTAATTGCACCGGCACCCTTGACGCCTTTAACCTGTACGGTGGCTCCGATAACGGGTTCACCCAGGTCATCCAACACGACACCCTTGAAGGTGTTTTTCTGTGCGAGCGCTGACGTCGACATCAATAATGCAGTCGCCAGCAATAGACTTTTTGTTTTCATATTCGATTATTAGTTTAGAAAAATATCTGTTTGTTAGTTCACTCTATTATAATAATGTTTAAGACTGTGCGGCTGTGCATTTCCTAAAATGCGTTAAGCCGTGTTTTCGATTGCAAATATAATATGATTTTTTGATAATTCCTAGCCCCTTCAACAGATAAGTGGGAAAAATACTTGCTTCAAGTAACTTATATCGTTAGTTTTCAGATACTTATCTATTTTTTAATAACTATACGAAAGTGGATGGGGTAAAATGGAGAAAATGAGGCTAGAACACCCCTGAAACGTTATATCAGTATATTTCAGTGTTCACACTCTGCCACTTTTCAATAACGCACATCGCTCATTATACTTCTCATTATCAACAACTTACAAAAGTTATATTTTTGTACCCATCCACTTTTCACTTATCACACATCATTTTTTCATTATTTATTTAGTAATTTTGCAGATGAATGAGCATATACGCCTAAACGCACAAAAAAACGTGAGAGGCGGTGTGCAAAACAAACAACTGCAAGAAATAAACAAACCATAATAAATTCATTACTTATGAAACAGTTCATTTTATCATGTGTCCTGTCGGTTGCAGCCATCGCTCCATCTCAGGCACAGCAGACTACCAGACAATTGCCAGTCTATCTCGACCAGACCAAGCCGGTAGAACAGCGCATCGATGATGCCATCTCCCGCATGACGCTGGCAGAGAAGATACGCATCATCCATGCTCAGAGCAAGTTTTCATCAGCCGGTGTACCACGCTTGGGATTTCCTGACTTCTGGACGGATGACGGACCTCACGGAGTGCGTCCTGACGTATTGTGGGATGAATGGGAACAGGCTGGTCAGACCAACGACTCCTGTGTAGCCTTTCCTGCCCTCACCTGTCTTGCCGCATCATGGAATCCGCAGATGAGCCGCATCTATGGCGAAGCATTGGGCGAAGAAGCCCTGTATCGCGGCAAGGACATGATTCTGGGCCCTGGCGTCAATATATACCGCACGCCTCTCAATGGCCGCAACTTCGAGTATATGGGCGAAGATCCGTTCCTGGCAAGCATCATGGTTGTGCCGTATATCCAGGGATTGCAGTCTAAGGGCGTATCAGCCTGCGTAAAGCACTATTGCCTGAACAACGATGAGGAATACCGCCATCAGGTCAACGTAATCGTCAGCGACCGTGCTCTCCACGAAATCTATCTCCCTGCTTTCAAGGCGGCTGTTGAGAAGGGCAAGACATGGGGCATCATGGGAGCCTACAACCTATATAAGAATGAGCACAACTGCCATAACCAGTGGACCCTGAACAAGATTCTGAAGGGCGACTGGAAGTATGATGGTGTCGTGGTAAGCGACTGGGGCGGTGCCCACGACCTGGAGCAGTCTGTAAAGAACGGGCTGGATATGGAGTTCGGCACCTGGACAGACGGTCTTACGATGGGCGCTACCAATGCCTACGACAACTATTATCTCTCCATGCCTTACATGAAGGCCATACAGGAAGGCAAGTTCACCCAGAAGGAGCTGGACGATAAGGTGCGCCGCGTATTGCGCCTCTTCTATCGCACCACGATGAATCCGAACCGCCCTCATGGTTTCCTCTGTTCCGAGAGCCATTATACAGCAGCCAGACAGATTGCTGAAGAAGGCATCGTATTGCTCCAGAACAGGAACAATGTGCTCCCTATCAACACCCAGAAGGCTAAGCGCATACTGGTAGTAGGCGAGAATGCCATCAAGATGATGACCGTAGGCGGAGGCTCTTCTTCGCTCAAGGTACAGCGCGAGATTTCGCCTCTCGATGGCCTGAAGACGCGGTTGGGCAAGGACGGCATCGAGGTAGATTATGCCCGCGGATATGTGGGCGATGTAACGGGCAACTACAATGGCGTTACAACCGGCCAGAACCTGGAAGACAAGCGCAGCGAGGCTGAACTGATAGCCGAAGCCGTAGAGAAAGCCAAGACTGCCGACTATGTCATCATGTTTGGTGGTCTGAACAAGAGCGACTTCCAGGACTGTGAGGGTCACGACCGCAAGCATTATGAGCTGCCATACCATCAGGATAAGCTGATCGAGGCTTTGGCTAAGGCAAACAGAAACTTCGTTTATGTCAACATCTCGGGCAATGCGGTAGCTATGCCTTGGAAGGCTAAGGTTGCCGGCATCGTACAGGGCTGGTTCATCGGTTCGGAGAGCGGCGAAGCCCTTGCAAGCATCCTTACAGGCGATGCAAACCCTAGCGGCAAGTTGCCGTTTACATGGGTCAACTCGCTGAAGGAAACAGGTGCTCATGCACTCAATACCTATCCGGGAACCTGGCGTCAGGAAGGTGGAGCCAGCACGAAGGGCAACATCATTGATGAGGAATATAAGGAAGGCATCTATGTAGGTTACCGCTGGACCGATAAGGAGCGCATCAAGCCTACCTTCGCATTCGGTCACGGCTTGAGCTACACCCAGTTTGCCCTCTCTAATCTGCGCAGCGACAAGGTGCAGATGAAGCAGGACGGCACAATCACCTTTACCGTAAACGTAAAGAATACCGGAAAGCGTGCCGGAGCCGAGACGGTTCAGCTCTACATCCACGATGTCAAGTCATCAGTAGACCGCCCTCAGAAGGAGCTGAAGGGATTCCAGAAGGTTTATCTCCAGCCAGGTGAGAGCAAGGATATCAGCATCACCATCAGCAAAGAGGCCCTCAGTTTCTACGATGAGGCATCTTCATCCTGGAAGGCTGAAGCCGGAAAGTTTGAGGCTCTTGTTGGTAATGCAGCCGATAACCTGAAGCTCAAGAAAGCCTTCGAGCTCTTTTAAAAAGAATGATTCGATTCTGAGAAATTGAACGGAGGGAAGAAATAAATATAACGCATAAAAGTTTGTTACGGTGAAACGCCGTAACAAACTTTTATTGTATTCCCCTGCTTTTCATCCATTGACAAGCTCGCGTAGGAACGGGGATTTTCCAAAATATCAATATCCTGATTATCAGAAGATTAACCCACTTGACACCCTAAAACAGGGCGCATGGGTATCTGCAGCATTTACTCCTGAATTTTCGCAAGTTTGCGCCATCACGCCCAGAAAGGCTTATTTCATGCCAATCTGCTTCACGCGCTGCTCGAACTCTTCCCTGTCACAGATGGCACTATTCTTGATTTTGGCGCGATAATTATAGATAGTGTTCACAGAATAGTGAAGGAACTCGGCAATCTTAGAACTGTCCTCGATGCCCAGACGGATAAGGGCAAAGATACGGAGGGTGGTAGAAAGACGGCTGTCATCTTCGAGCAAGATACGCTCTTCAGGCTTCAAGAGGGCATTGAACTCCTCAACAAAGTCAGGGAAGAGCTTCAGGAAGGCGGAATCGAAATACTCATACAGCTCACCCATGTAGGGCTCGCCAGCCTGCATCTGCTCCAGCAACTTGTTGAGTTCTCTAGCCTTCACCAGTTTCACTACTCGCTTGCGCATGGTCTCTATCTTGTCGACATAGATGGCACAAAGGCGCAGGAATCGACCAATATATACTTCCTTCATCTTGTTACTCTCGTTGAGAGAATGGTTCATCTCGTTAAGAGACTGGTTCATCTCGTTGAGAGAATGGTTCATCTCGTTGAGACGCTCATTTGCCAACTGCAAGGCATGGTTGGTTTCCTTCAGCTTATGATGGGCCGCAGCAATGCGCTTGCGCTGCTTGTTGGCATAGTAGAGCAAGACCATAACCACGAAGAGAAGCAGGGCAGAACACGCTACCATGAACCGCAGATGCTGGTTGCTCGCTGAAAGTTCTTTCTGATAGCCCTCCTCAATCTGCGTGAGCACAGGCATGATCTGGCGGCTGCGGCTAGGCGTATTGAAAATGGTAGCCGACTGCCAGGCAAACTTGATATACTCATGAGAGCGCTTCTGCTCGCCCGGGTCGGCGTTGAGAAGATTGGCAACTTCCCAGAGAGACCCCTGGTCCATCACAGCCAACTGGACATCGCAGATAGCAGAACGCAAGAGGCAGCGGAGGAACTGCTCTTTATCACCAAACTGATTGTAGGTCAAGCCGCGATAAAACTGTACGATGGCATACTGATGGGTGCCCGGTTTCGTCATTCCCAGCCGCTTTTCGCTCAATCGCAAAGCCTCCTTCATATTGCCTGCATCGCGTGCCCTCACCTCCTGCATCTGCAGATAAAGGTCATCATCATGGCTGAATGTGCTGTCTATTGCAGCCTGATAGGCATTATGCTTGCCGGCATAATATTTCTTCAAGGAGGGAACGTTGGAATAATATGCCATCTCGCCATACAGATGCTGGCAAGCCCAGAGGTAGTTGCGTTTGCCCTCAGCATCAAGATCAGCGATATTGACAGACTTCAGCAGGTCGTATGATTCGGCATAATCGCCCGTGGTAGATTCCTGGAAAGCAAGCAGCGCCTTGGCATTTTCCACCTTCTTTTTATCGCCCATTCTGATAGCAAGTTCCATACACTGGTTGATATATTTCAGCGCCATGTCGTTCTTGTAGGAGCGGTATTCCTCAAAGAGCGCAAAACAGGCATCATACTTACTGCTTAGCCGCCTGGCGGTCTTCAGTTTCTGCTCCCAATCGCGAATTCGGGCTTCACGTACCTTCACATAATCAGCCGAATGGGCAATGGCGTTGTCCAAACTCTGAAAAAGCTGCTCTATATTATCTGTTGTTTTTGCTTCAAGAGAAAGAGGCATCAAGACCAAGAGCAGGAAGAAGAATGCCTTTCCCCATAATTCATTTATGCGATACATCAACTTGATTCCGTTTAAGATTGATCTATTTTCATGAGGTTTCATGTGCAAAAGTAATAAAAAAATCGGAAACGACAAAATCTGATATAGAAGAAATGTAGATTTCTTCGCATTTTTCGTCTATACCGCATCCACTTTTTATATATTCTCCATTTTTCTTATCCATCTCATTATCAGATACATCTCTTCCTGAAAAAGAAAATTTCATCCACATTTTAACATTCGTATCGCGCATCGTATCATCTTTTTTATTATCTTTGCAAGGTCTTAATAGAAGATAAGCATCAAAAATAACAATTAACATAATAAACAATGAGAACAGCACTTTTATCACTCACATTTCTTTTGGCTGGTTCTATGGCAGCACCTGCTTTCGCCCATACCGCAGCCCCTAAGAAAAAAGTAACTGCCACAACCAAGAAAGGCAAGATTCTACCCATGAAGGAGTATATCGACCAACTGATGGCGAAGATGACGCTACAGGAAAAGATTGGTCAGCTGAACCTGATGGTAGCTGGCGACATCACGACCGGCGGCGCACTTGATACTCAGGTAGGCAGCGATATCGCCCAGGGCAACATGGGCGGAGTTTTCAACATCAAAGGCCTCGATAAAATCAAGGCTCTGCAGGAAATCGCCATCAAGAACAGCCGTCTGGGCATCCCGCTGCTCGTAGGTATGGACGTGATTCACGGTTACGAGACGATGTTCCCTATCCCTCTCGCCCTCTCCTGCTCATGGGATACCGAGGCGATGAAGAAAGTAGGCGAAGTATCGGCCAAGGAAGCCAGTGCCGACGGCATCAACTGGACATTCTCTCCTATGGTAGATATCGCACTCGATGCCCGCTGGGGACGAATCAGCGAAGGAAATGGCGAGGATCCTTACCTGAGCGGCGTGATGGGAGCAGCGATGACCCAGGGCTACCAGGGCGTGGATATGCGCACAGAAGAGATTCTGAGAGCCAACCGCATCATGGCCTGCCTGAAGCATTTTGCCCTCTACGGAGGCGTTGAGAGCGGAAAGGAATATAACACGGTAGATATGAGCCGCGTGCGCATGATGAACCAGTATCTTCCACCTTACGAGGCAGTGGTGAAGGCTGGCGTAGGCAGCGTGATGTCTTCATTCAATCTCATCGACTACACACCTGCTACAGCCAACAAATGGATGATGACCGACGTCTTGAGAAAGCAGTGGGGATTCAACGGTTTCGTGGTTACCGATTACGCTTCTATCGCCGAGATTCTGCAGCACGGAACGGCAAAAGACATCAAGGAGGCATCAGAACAGGCGCTGAAGGCGGGTACCGATATGGATATGTGCTCCAACGCCTTCGTAAAGCATCTGGCAAAAAGCATAGCAGAAGGAAAGGTGAGCGAGGAGGATGTGAACATCGCCTGCCGCCGCATCCTGGAAGCGAAATATAAACTGGGCCTGTTCAGCGACCCTTACCGCTACTGCAACACCAAGCGCAGCAAGAGCGAGATTTATACCGCAGAGAACCGTCAGGCAGCCCGCGATGTAGCAGCAGAGACCTTCGTGCTTCTGAAGAACGAAGGCAATATCCTGCCACTGAAGAAGGAAGGAAAGATAGCCCTGATAGGTCCGCTTGCCGACACCCGAAACAACATAGCCGGTACATGGAGCGTGGCTCAGGTACCATCTAAATATACCACCATCAAGGAGGCAATGGAGCATGCCCTTGCCGGAAAAGCCACCTTATTATATGCCCAGGGAAGCAATATCTGGCGCAATAAGGAGCTGCAGCAAAACGGCGAATCCGGCAACCCAATCAACTGGGGCAACGAGGCTGAGATGAAGGCTGAAGCGCTGAAGATAGCTAAAGAGGCAGATGTAATAGTATGTGCTATGGGCGAAAGTGCCGAGATGAGTGGCGAATGCGGTAGCCGTACCAACCTGGAGATGCCGGACGTACAGCGCGAACTGCTTGCCGAACTCCTGAAGACGGGCAAGCCTGTAGTGCTCCTCAACTTTGCAGGCCGTCCTACGGTTCTTACTTGGGAGAAAGCTCATGTACCAGCCATCATGAATGTATGGTTTGGAGGTTCAGAGATGGGCGATGCACTCTGCGATGTCATCTTTGGCGACAAATCGCCATCGGGTAAGCTCACCACTTCGATGCCTAAGACCACCGGTCAGGAGCCTCTCTACTACAACCATCAGAACACCGGTCGCCCTGTAGCAGACGATAATGAGAAGTTTGCCAAGTTTGCCAGCAACTGCCTGGATGTAAGCAATGGTCCGCTCTATCCTTTCGGTTACGGTTTGAGCTATACCTACTTTTCATACAGCAACTTCCGCCTGAGCAGCCAGGAGGCCGGCATCAGCAATGAGGAGGCTACCGAATGGCAGGATGGCAAGAAGATTACAGCTAGCGTTACCGTTAAGAACAATGGCTCCCGCGATGCCGACGAGATTGTGCAGCTCTACATCCGTGACATGGTAGCCAGCATCTCCCGTCCTGTAAAGGAGCTGAAAGGTTTCCAGCGCATCCATCTGGCAGTAGGTGAAAGCAAGGAGGTAAGTTTTGATATCACCCCAGATATGCTCAAGTTCTACAACGCAGATCTGAAGCACGTGATAGAACCTGGCGACTTCAAGATTATGATAGGAACCAACAGCAAGGATGTAAAGACAATGAAACTGAACGTGAAATAAACAAGAAAAATCGCCCTGTAAAGAGCAAAGCATAGCTTGAAAGATGCTTTACTTCTTACAGGGCGATTATCATCTACTGAGCCCACTCCAACAGAAGGCTCAGTTATGGATTCTATCCTTCAGGATTACTTAGTCATCTCGAAACCTACACGCATACCATCGTAATTATTGGCGATAGTACCGATAGCGCTGAGCGTAGAACTGCCCTTGAGGGCACCCATGGTCTTGATGAGGTTGAGCAACTTTGTCTGGTCGAAAAGCAGGCTGATGCCGTTGGTAGTCTTCGTAGCATAGCCCGACATACTCAAGAGCAAGCCCTTCATCTGAATGGCATGAGTCTTCTCATCAAAAGTATAATTACCCTGCCATGACTTGCCATCTATCTTGGCAGCGAAAGTTCCATCAGTTTTGAAGGTGAAATAGGTGTTTGAGCCGCTGAAGCCAAACTTGCTGTAATACTCACCCAACTTCTCCTCTACCTTGTTGGCAGCAATCTCACCGCCAGCCTTTGCCAGGAGATTCTCAGAAGTAAAGGCGCATCCCGGCTTGCTATACTTCCAGGTATGGGCACAGAGATCCTGCTTGCTGAAGGTACCTGAACCGATTACATTATTCAGAATGCCATTGATAATACTGCTACCTACAGAACTGCTGCTGTTAGAGTTTCCGCCCAGTACAGCACCCAAGATACCTGCAACGGCTGAGCCTGCATTGCTGGTTGCACTGGTAGATGTAGCGGCATTGCTGGTTGTTGCTGCAGTTGTTGTTGCAGTCACAGCTGTTGTGTTAGATGCAGCAGAAGTTGTTTTCTTTGTAGAAGTCTTCTTGGTCGTAGTCTTCTTTGAAGTCTTCTTTGTTGTCTTCTTAGCCGTTTTCTTAACCGGCATCATCTCAGACATTGAGGCATTGAGCGCTGCCTCGTTCATAGCGCTTGCGTTGCTGCCAGCTGTGCATGCGAGCACGAGGGCAGCCAAAAGAAATACCTTTTTCATTGCTTTCTATATATTTATTTTTATCACTCTTATTTATATATACCCAATACTTCCTATTGTTCTTTCGGGTGCAAAGTTCGCAAAAAAATCGGAAATACGATAAGAAAAATCCCTATTTCGCGGTATGAATCTCCCTAAAAACTCAGCATTTCTGCTCTTTTTACGTTATTATAGACGATTGCGATGACAATTCGTTTAAAAGATAATGAAAAAAGACGTTCAGGAAATACCAATTATCATTCTAAAGGGGGAACTGTTCAAACGATTGCACATTTTTTTGACATAAATCAAAAAATAACGAATAAAACACGTATTTTCATGCATTTTGTACCTAGAAATAGGTAGAAACCCCTATCTTTGCAAGCGGTTAACAAATATCAATAGGTTATGAATGATTTAATTAAGGTAAATTCTGAAAATCAGAATCAGGCTATCGATAGATGCCAACAGATTCTCCAAGATCGCCGCGAGGCTCTTGCTTCTAAGGCAAAGAGAAGAGGTTAATACTCTTCAGAAACAAGAAGTAAAGGAGGAAAGATGATGCTCTTATACATATATAGTTAAGGACGCATCCTTTCTTTTTAAAGAGAGATTTTTCGAAACGACTCTTAAATGATGAGTTTCAAAAATTTTGGGAAAAGAAAAAAACGTAAAAATCCCGTTGTCAGCCATCTGGCTTGTACAACGGGATTTTTTCGTTTTATTATATCAAGTCCGGAATTTACTTCTCGTTCTTCACTGCCTTCATGATAATCTCAAAGTGATTACCACTCTTCAAGATGACATTCTTCAGGAAGTCTGAAATCTCAGATGCCTTCAGATTCTTCACCATCTCCTTGTAATCGCTATGAGTATCAACACCCATACGCTCGAATGTGCTCAATGCACCGAGCCAATAGCCATTAGTCTTTTCGCTAACAGCTGCCTGCTTCAGGAGAATCTCCTTTACCTTCTGAAGGTCTTCTGCATTTGGCTGGGCGATGGTCTCGTCCATACCCTTGAAGAAGTAAGGAATAGCGATATCCGACTTTTCTGGGTTCAACTGAGCCACGGCAGAAATAGAGATGGCAGCCTTGTTATCATAATCGCGAAGCAAACCATAGTTTGCACCTGCATGATAAGCAGCGCTGAGTTCCTCACGGATAGTACGCAAATACTTCATCTCCAAAAGGCGGGCTGAAACATCAGCAAGAACCATATACTGCAAGGTGAATGGAGCCTTGGTATACCAGATCTCTGTTGCCTGATTCTGTGGATTCTCCATTGCCTTTGTAAAGACATTGCTTACCTTACCATTAGCATAAGGAATCTGCTTGTTCTTCAGCTTGAAGCCATTGTTTGGCAGACTAGCGATATACTGCTCGATGAGTGGGAGGAGCGTCTTCTCATCATAGTTACCTACGAAATAGAAGGTGAAGTCCTTGGCATTGCCGTAGAACTGCTTACCAATCTCCAGGATACGGTCGTAGTTGATATCCTTTATATCGCTTGCCTCTGGCACACGCGCAAGTTTGCTACCCAAATAGAGGGTGCTCTGAACAGAATCCTGATATACGAGGCTTGGGTTGTTGCTCTTGTTGGCAAGAACAGTAGCCATCATACTCTTCATATTGTCAAAGCTCTTCTGGTCCTTGCTTACTGCGGTCATCTTGAGATAGATGAGCTGCATCAGGGTTTCGATGTCCTTAGGAGTAGAATTACCCTTCAAACCATGATTAAAAGGACTCAAGCTGAACGAAACGCCAGCCTGCTTACCTGCCAAAGCCTTATCAAGCTCATTGCTTGAGAAATCGCCAAGACCACTGGCATCGAGCACATCTGCTGCAAATGCAGCATTCAGGAAATCTTCCTTGCCGAAAGTAGAATAACCCACATTGGCTGAAGCTGCGAAAGCAATCTCATTGTCCTTGAAATCGGTCTTCTTCAATACCACCTTAGCGCCATTAGAAAGAGTCAACTCCTTGAAGCCCAACTTCTTGTTCTCAACAGTCTTCTTAATCTTACCAGCCTTAGGAGCCTGAGCGATGAGAGGTTCCTGCTTAACATTATCCACATAAGCCTCGAGCTTCTCAGCACGTACCTGCTTTACAATGGCAGCAAGTTCCTGCTCTGTAGGATAAACGGCACCAGCCTGCTCGCGCATCATTACCAATGATACAAGGTTGGTATCGCTCTGGCAAACCAACTGCTTGGCATAACTGTTGATAACCTCAAGAGGCAAGTTTGGAACTACCATCTTCCAGATCTGGCTCTCCTCTTCTACTGATGGGATAGGCTCGTTAGAAGTGAAGTTATCCACATACTGGGTGGTAAACTGCTCGTTCTTCATCTTATCCTTGTTGGCAAGCGCCTTGTCAACCTGGCTCATGAATTCATCCTTGGCACGCTGATACTCAGTAGCTGTGAAACCGAACTCATGCATACGCTGTGCCTCGCGGAGAACAGCAGCATAAGCCTCCTTAATCTTTCCTGGCTTAGCTACACCGGTAAGGGTGAAAGCATCCTTAGTGCTTGAAATCAGGTATGAACCATCACCGGCACTTGCCTGGAGATATGGACAGTCTGGCTCCAATGCCTTCTCAGCATAACGGGCAGCAATCATAGAAGAAATCACGTTATCCATGTATCCCTTCAGGAGATAACTCATGTTGCTCTTCAGAGAATCTGGCACAGCATTGTGCTTCATATAAACCTGGAAGAGATCAACCTGCTGCTCCTTATCCTTGTCGATAACATAGATGGCAGAATCATTATCAGATACTTCTACCTTCTCAACCTTAGCGGCATTCTTAGGTACCTTGATACCAGAGAAGAGTTCCTTGATCTTAGCTTCGATATGATTTACATCTACATCACCCACGATGATAATAGCCTGATTGTCTGGGCGATACCATTTGCGATAGTAAGCACGGAGAGTTTCTGGCTTACAGCCATCGATAACGCTCATCAAACCGATAGGGAAACGGTAACCATACTTTTCGCCCTGATAGAGCTTAGGAAGTGAACGCTCTATCATGCGCTGCTGACCTACGATACGCATACGGTACTCATTGTGTACCACATCGCGCTCGCTCTCGATAGCATCTTCAGTAAGACTGATACCATTACTCCAGTCCTTGAGGATAAGCATACAGGAGTCTACGGCTGTTGTACGGGTAGTAGGAACATCTGTGAAGTAATAAACAGTCTTCTCTACTGATGTATAGGCGTTAAGATTACGGCCATACTGTACACCGATGCTCTGCAGATAGTCCTGCAAAGAGTTGCCCTTGAAATGGTCGGTACCATTGAAGGCAAGGTGCTCCAAGAGGTGAGCCAAACCGCGCTGGTCATCATTCTCATTGATAGAACCTACTTTCTGAGCGATGTAGAAACTGGCTACATGCTCAGGATAACTGTTGTGACGAATGTAGTAAGTCAATCCATTATCAAGACGACCTATCTTCACATTCTTGTCTACCGGAATAGCTGGCATCTGCTGTGCCATCGCTGTACCTGCAGAAAGGAACAGCACAACTGCTGCAAAAATCTTTCTTAGTTTCATCTGATTTTAATTATTTATGTATTTATTGTTTTCTATATCATTCTTTCTATATACCTTATTATATATATATATCATGCTATTTAATAAGTTCACATAATATATAACGACATATCCAGTAACATGATTACCTTCTGCGATGCAAAATTAAGAAAAATAAAAAAGATTTGCAAACATTTTAGAGAATATCTTCCCGATGTATGCAAATCTTAACCTAAAACTAACATTGGAGGCAGAAAACCAATCCTAACCTACATGAAAACTCTTCATCCATGAACCTCTGAAGAGGCGGATAAGGAAGAGGATTCCCCTGAATGTGAGTTCGGTAGCCATCGCTATCCATACACCCTCCAAGCCATAGCTCTTGGAAAGCGCATAAGCCAGAGTGAGGCGCACCAGCCACATGGTACCGAGATTGATCATCGCCGGTTTCCTTGTATCGCCCGCTCCTACACAAACACAATAGGTCACGATGCTAGCTGCAAAGAATGGTTCAGCAAAAGCCTCGATGCGCAAACAGACGGTTCCCAGCTCACGGATACTTTCTACCGGAGAAAGAACGCCAATCATCTCAGGAGCAAAGACATACATCACCACTCCCATCACAGCCATCACAGCCATACCAAGTCCTACTGTCATATAAGCAAAATTCTTGCACAAACCTACTCGCCCTGCTCCATGCGTCTGTCCCACCAGAGTGGTAGCCGCATCACCAATACCATAGCCCGGCATATAGCAAAGACTCTCTGCTGTAATAGCAAAAGAATGGGCAGCAATGGCTATATTGCCAAGAGGTGCCACAATCATGGTACTCACTATCTGCGCCCCGCTCATCAATATGTTCTGTATGGCTATCGGAATGCTGATTTTACAGGCATTATGAACATACGACCTGACCCAACGGAAACGGACATGGTCCTGACGGAGATTCAGTATCTTATTCTTGAAACCTGCAAGATAAAGATTAGGCAGAGAGATGCAGACGTAAGCCATCGCCGTTCCTAAGGCAGCCCCCACAACACCTAACTTCAGGATATAGATAAACAGGTAATTGAATATCACATCGCAGATACAGATCAATACAGCCATCACACTAGGTGTATGCATATTGCCCGCAGATTTCAGCATCATCTCGGATATATGATAAAGGAAAACGAATGGAAGTACCAGACCATATATCAGAAAATAGCGAGAGGAATTGGTGGCTATATCAGCACCTCCACCCAGCCAATAAGGCAGATAAGAATGAATGCCGACACAGAGAAGAGAAACAAAAATGCTGAACGCTACACCGCAAATCAGCGCATGACGAAACACCTGACGGGCATTTGCAAAATCATTGGCTCCGATAAAATGAGCCACCTGTACTGAAAAGCCTGTAGCCGCTGCACTGAGCAAACTACCAATAAGCCAGGTAGTTGACTCAATCAATCCGATACTGGCAGAAGCCTCTGCTCCCAGATGCCCCACCATCGAAGCATCGATAAAGAACATCATCACCGTAGAAATCTGAGCCAACATAGAAGGTATACTCAACCCTACAATAAGATTGAGTTTCTCGCGCCGATCCATCTCCCTACCCAGGCGAATCGACTCCATCAAATAATCTGTCTTCTTGCTATAAAGCATAAATTAATTTCTCGTATATCGCTCATACAAAAAAATATGTGCATATATCATTTCAAACATATGCACATACTCTTCTTTTAATCTTTATTCTTATTCAGTAATCCACTTCTTGCCAGAAGCTCTCTTATAACTCTTGAGCACCATCTCAAAACGGAGCATTGAATAGCCTTGGATTGAAGAATTACCGCTCGCTCCATAAGCCAGCTGGTATGGAATGAATACCTGCCAATGATCGCCCGGATGCATCTTGAGCAATGCGGTGGTAAAGCCATCGATAAATCCACCGGCTACACTACGGGTAGGATTAGCTGTAGCTGCATCAAAAGTACCCGTAAAACTCTGGTCGAAGACGTAACCTTCCTTATAATTATCAGTAGGAATGTAACGGCCACGATAGCTCACCTGTACCGAATCGGTAAGGATTGGAGAAGTTGTACCCTCTCCCTTCTTCAGAACATGAACGATGATTTTATCGCAATCCTTATAAGTAAGGGTCGCTAAATTACCATTCTGATCTTTGTTCGGAGTCTGGTTTTCGAACGTCCAGTTCTTATAAACGTACCAGCCGTTAGCTTCACCCATCTTTCTGGCATAAGCCAATGTATCGGCAAAAGCCTGCTCGTTACGCTCCTGCCAGTTGGCATATTCCGAGACATTATCATCATCTTCGCTGCATGATGACAGCGTGATCACTGCCATCATGAGGAAGAAGAAATATTTCAAACTCTTAAGATTCATCTAAATGTATTTGATTAATTAGAAGTTCTTGATTTCCTTGCCAAGCTTCTTCAATACGCTAGTGATGCTTACGCGCTCCTCGATGATGCTGCGAAGATCTGAGATTGCTACGCGCTCCTGCTCCATGGTATCACGATAACGCAGAGTTACCTTATGATCGTTAGGAGTCTCGTGGTCTACAGTGATACAGAATGGAGTACCGATAGCATCCTGACGGCGATAACGCTTACCGATAGAATCCTTAGGATCGCCATAGTGAGTATTGAAGTGGAACTTCAGCTCGTCTACAATCTCGTGTGCCAACTCTGGCAAACCATACTTCTTATCCAATGGGAACACGGCACACTTAACAGGTGCCAAAGCCTCTGGCAAACGCAAGACAACACGTGTCTCGCCATTCTCCAGCTTCTCCTCGCAGTAAGAGTGGCACATTACGCTGAGGAACATACGGTCTACACCGATAGATGTCTCTACATCGTAAGGTACATAGCTCTCGTTCTTCTCTGGATCGAAGTACTTGATAGAACGGCCGCTGTACTTCTCGTGCTGAGAAAGGTCGAAATTGGTACGGCTGTGGATACCCTCTACCTCCTTGAAACCGAATGGCATCTTGAACTCGATGTCGGTAGCTGCGTTGGCATAGTGAGCCAGCTTCTCGTGGTCGTGGTAACGGTAGTTCTCATTACCCATACCGAGAGCCTCGTGCCAAGCCAGACGAACCTTCTTCCAATATTCAAACCACTTCATCTCAGTACCAGGCTGGCAGAAGAACTGCATCTCCATCTGCTCGAACTCACGCATACGGAATACGAACTGGCGGGCAACAACCTCGTTACGGAAAGCCTTACCAATCTGGCAGATACCGAATGGCAACTTCATACGGCCGGTCTTCTGAACACTCAGATAATCTACGAAGATACCCTGAGCTGTCTCAGGACGGAGATATACCTTGCTTGTAGCATCGCTGGCAGCACCCATCTGGGTAGAGAACATCAGGTTGAACTGGCGAACATCTGTCCAGTTCTTGGTACCGCTGATAGGGCAGACGATACCCTCATCCTCGATAATCTGCTTCAGCATCTCCAGGTTAGGACCCTGCATAGCCTCAGTATAGCGGGCATGGAGGTCATCAAACTTCTTCTGGTTCTCCAGAACGCGAGGATTAGTTGCACGGAACTGAGCCTCATCAAAGCTATCGCCGAAACGCTTCTTAGCCTTGGCTATCTCCTTGGCAATCTTCTCCTCATACTTAGCCATGTGATCCTCGATGAGCACATCGGCACGATAACGCTTCTTTGAATCGCGGTTATCAATCAATGGGTCATTGAAAGCATCTACGTGTCCTGATGCCTTCCATACTGTAGGGTGCATGAAGATAGCTGCATCGAGACCAACAATGTTCTCGTGCAACAATACCATACTCTGCCACCAATACTGCTTGATATTGTTTTTGAGCTCAACACCATTCTGACCATAGTCATAAACGGCAGCCAAGCCATCATAAATTTCACTACTTGGGAACACGAAGCCATATTCCTTGCAATGGCTTACAATTTTCTTAAAAACATCTTCCTGTGCCATGATTAAATCTTATTTTTTTCAAATTTTCGGCAAAGATACTCTTTTTTCTCGAAAAATTGTTGTATTTTTGCCATAAATTAATAAAATAAGTATTAAAAGCTATATATGAGCGACGAAATTAAAGATAAAAACGGTCTTGAAGAGGAAAAATCGCCAAATTTGGAAAATTCTTCTACAGAATCTGAACAGGATGCTGCAGAAGATGCCAACGAGGAGATTTCGACCGAAGAACATTCCGATTATAAGCCGGTGAACCGATTCGATGCTTCTGCTGTACATCACCTCAGCGGAATGTATCAAAACTGGTTCCTCGACTATGCATCGTATGTGATCCTCGAGCGTGCCGTTCCTCATATTGAGGATGGTTTGAAACCGGTACAGCGACGCATCCTCCACTCTATGAAGCGCATGGACGACGGAAGATACAACAAGGTTGCCAATATCGTGGGACATACCATGCAGTTTCACCCTCATGGTGATGCGTCTATCGGAGATGCTTTGGTACAGATGGGACAGAAAGACCTGCTCATCGATACGCAGGGTAACTGGGGAAACATTCTTACGGGCGACCGTGCAGCTGCTCCCCGATATATCGAGGCACGCCTCTCTAAGTTTGCTCTCGACGTGGTTTTCAATCCTAAAACCACCGACTGGCAACTCTCTTATGATGGCAGAAACAAGGAGCCTATCACGCTCCCTGCCAAATTCCCGCTGCTCCTGGCACAAGGTGCCGAGGGTATTGCCGTGGGATTGAGCAGTAAGGTTTTGCCACATAATTTCAATGAGATTTGCGATGCTGCCGTCCACTATCTCAAGGGCGAGCCATTCCAACTCTATCCCGACTTCCCTACAGGCGGTGCCATCGATGTAAGCAAATACAATGATGGACAGCGAGGGGGTGCATTGAAGGTAAGAGCCAAGATAGACAAGCTCGACAACAAGACACTCGTTATCAGCGAGATACCATTCAGCAAGACTACAGGCAGCCTCATCGACTCTATCACCAAAGCGGTAGAAAAAGGTAAGATTAAGGCACGCAAGGTAGACGATGTTACTTCGGCAAATGTTGAGATTCTTGTGCATCTGGCACCAGGTACCTCATCAGACAAAACGATGGACGCACTCTACGCATTCAGCGATTGCGAAATCAACATCTCGCCCAACTGCTGTGTCATCGAAGACAACAAACCTGTATTCCTCACCATCAGCGATGTGTTGCGCCACAGCGTAGACCGCACTATGGGATTGCTGCGCAAGGAACTGATGATCAGAAAGGGTGAATTGGAGGAGCAGCTCTTCTTCTCTTCTCTCGAACGGATTTTCATCGAGGAACGCATCTACAAGGAGCGAAAGTTTGAGCAGAGTAAGAGTCAGGATGAAGTTGTTGCCTTCATCGATTCAAAACTCGAGCCATTCAAGGACAAACTCTTTACTGCCGAAGTAGACGGTAAGGGTATGGTAGAGTATGCCTTCCATCGGGAAATTACCCGCGAGGACATTCTCAAACTCCTGGAAATCAAGATGCAGCGAATCCTTAAATATAATAAGGATAAGGCAGACGAACTGCTGATGAAGATTAAGGCAGAACTTGCTGAGATAGAGAACGACCTGGCTCACATGACTGATGTAACCATCAACTGGTTTGAATATCTCAAGGGCAAGTATGGAAAGAACCATCCTCGCAAAACAGAAATCAGAAACTTCGATACCATTGAGGTGACTAAGGTGGTAGAGGCTAACCAGAAACTCTATATCAACCGTCAGGAAGGTTTCGTTGGTACAGGGTTGAAGAAGGATGAATTCGTATGCAACTGCTCCGACCTCGATGACATCATCATCTTTTATAAGGATGGTAAGTTTAAAGTCACCAAGGTAGCCGACAAAATATTCGTTGGCAAGAATATCCTCCATGTTCAGGTATTCAAGAAGAACGATAAGCGCACCATCTACAACTGTGTTTACCGCGACGGCAAACAAGGCGATTACTTCATCAAGCGATTCAACGTAACCGCCATGACCCGCGACAAGTTGTATGACATCACCCAGGGCACACCTTACAGCCGCGTCATCTACTTCACCGCCAATCCGAATGGAGAGGCAGAAATCATCAAGTGTACGATGGAGCCCGACCTGACGAAGAAGCGCCAGAGCATCTTCCTGGAGAAGGATTTCTCAGACATTCTGATCAAGGGACGTGCTGCCAAAGGTAATCTCCTGACCAAGCGCCCTATTCGCCGTATCGGTCTGAAGAGTCACGGCCACAGTACGTTAGGAGGCAGAAAGGTTTGGTTCGACCCAGACGTAAACCGCATCAACTACGATGAGAACGGCCGCTTCCTGGGCGAATTCAATGATGATGATTCTATATTGGTAGTACTCGACAACGGTGAATTCTACATCACCAATTTCGATGTCAACAACCACTACGAGGACAACATCATCCGCTTAGAGAAATGGGATGAGCATAAGATATGGACGGCTATCCTCTACGATGCCGACAATCAGGGATATCCATACATCAAGCGATTCACGATGGATGCCACCAAGCGCCATCAGAATTTCATGGGAGAGAACCCTAACTGCAAGCTCATCTTGCTTACCGATACGATTTATCCACGCATCAAGGTTACTTATGGCGGTGTGGATGCCATCCGTCCTGCCGAAGAAATCGATGCCGAGCAGTTCATTTCGCAGAAGAGTTTCAAGGCAAAGGGTAAGCGTCTCACGACATTCAAGATTGACAGCATAGAAGAACTGGAGCCAACCCGATTCCCAGAACCTCCTTCTGAGGATAATGATGAGGAACCGGATGGTTCTGACTCAGAGAATGAAGGTGAAAACCTTGATCCAGATGCTGGCAAAAGCGAGCAACAGGTGATTGACGAACTGACTGGTCAGACCAACCTCTTCTCAGAAAAAGATTTCGAAGAAGACCAGAAGGATAAAGACTGGTTATCGAAGCAATAAAAAGCGCTAAGAAAGCGAAAAAGAAAGCGCAAGAAAAGCAGCAAGAAAAAGCGCCCATCATAAAAAAAAGGAGCTTAAGCCCAAAAAGCTTAAGCCCTTTTTTTTATTATCTAGCCATTTGCATTTCGCGCTTTAGCGTTTCAGCATTTCGCGTTCAGCAAAAAAGAAGCCAGTCCCCCTCCTGCCCCCGTTCCAGGCGATTCCATCGCCTGTCCCCCCAGCAGTCAGTAGCCTTCATTTTTACCTTTTATACCCCGCCAGCTTTTTCAGGCAGTATTCCTTAAAGTCATTCCAATGGTAATAAGGTGCCACATCGCTCTTGATAGGCAAAGTAGCCTCGTCTTCATTCAAAAGCACCTTCACCAGCACATCATTCGCCTTGTTTCTATAAAAAACAAACTGCAAATTCGTAGCCATCGGAGTAATCTTATAATCCCACCATTGAGAAGCAATCTTCTCCGGATCCTTAATCTCTTCGCCATATCCATTCAAATCCAGCAAACAGGTAAGCGGAGTAACCATCGTATCGTGTCCATATCTCAATGTAGCTCCCGGATGCGGCAAGGCGATGCAGCTATCCGCCTTCTGGATGATATTCCTCAAGAGATTGCGCTGGGAGAATGGCTGCACATTACCCGTATAAGGCGAGTTGCCGTAAGCCATCTGCCACCAGATGTTGGCATTCAGCCAGTTCTGATACAGTTCCTCCTTCGTAAAGAGGTCATAGAGCGAAACCTTGCCTCTCAGTTCCGTGCCTTGGATTGAGCTTGCCATCTCATAAAGTTTTCTGTTCAGGTCACTCTGGTTGATATTCTGCTTCACCCAGGCAGGATCGTTGAACAGTTCCTGCATCACACGGCTATAGCTAACGTGCTTCTGTGCAAATTCCTGCTGTGCCACCTTGATACCCACGCTGTTCTTCAAGCTATCCAGGTATCTGTCGCCCTGGTTCATATAATACATATCATGCTCGCTGGCATCATGGAAGATATGAAGTTTCGGATTGATACGCAGCATCTGCTGCAAACCGTTCTCCATAGAGAGGATGCATCGGATTACCAAAGTACTTCGGGCTTCGATATTCGTATTACCGGCAAAAATCTCAGGGAAGCGCTCCATCATTCTTCTGGTAATACCCTGATGCTGGAGAGCTCCGAGCGGAGTCAGTTCGCCATCGCGCCCCTTCGCCTCCTCACGAATCATCTTCACCTTAGCCAGCGTTTCCTCGCCCTTAGCTGTCAGTTTGCCCTCCTGCTTCGCTTTGAGCAGAGAGAAATAAGGCACATCATAAGCCTTCTTGCCTATCATATAGCGGGAACCATGCCGGCCATAATGGCTCAGATAGAATGGCTTATAACCCTTAGGAGCCGCAGTCAACTGCTTCTGAGGACCACGATAAGCTACATAGTTACTACCCGAAAGCGTAATATCCCGCTTGAAATCCTCTTGCGGAGTCTGTGCTGTCAGAGGCATCGCCAATGTAAGAGATGCCAACAATAATAGATTTTTTGTGTTCATTGTTATCATATAATTTTGTTTTGGAAACATACAGTCTCATTTAATTCCAATTCATCAGTTTTCTCAGGAACGGAAGCAATTCTGCTGCCATCTTCCGATGCTGCAACATACTAGGATGCCAGCTGGCGCCATAACCTAAATCTCCTTTCTGGAAACTGAAATCGAAACGGTAAATATTCTTATCGGTTTTATTGGCATCAGCACAGATTCTATCAAGCACAGTTCGCTGCTTGCTACTCTCCTTCTCGCCGAGCATCGGACCTGTCAACATCACAATCTTTGCATGAGGATACTTGCTACGTACCGTTTTAATAAACATGCGATAATTCTTCTCGTAGAGTTGAATATCATAATTCTTGGTAGAAAGATCGTTCGTACCCAGATTGATACAGACTAACTGAGGCTGATACTTGGCAAAATCCCATTTTTCATCATGCTGGTCAAATAAGGTATATTCATATTGCCAAGGCATGTTATCGGCATCACCTGTCTTCGGACCATTATAATTACGATATACACCGATACCACTACGGGAGATAGAAGTATGCTGAGCCTTCAGACTGTCACTTACGATATTGGCATAAGTAAGCCAATGGTTCTCTGTTTCATCCTCAAAAGGATCAGACATATTGATACTTTCTACACCATAACCGCAGGTGATGGAGTTTCCGATAAATTCAATCTTCCGGTCTGGGAGAGCCGGAGCCTCAACAAGATGACATCCCTTATCAAGAACGAATCCCCTGAATTCCGGTTTGCGGAACAAGCCTTCTATCACATACATCACCTTAGCATGATGCACCCCCTTTGGCAAAGCCGCAGCCAGGGTAACAACCGAATCGCGTTCGACATTAAAGCCCACTTTGAAAGGTTCGCAACCATCAATCTGCGCCATGAAATATCCAGTCTTCGGGCGGCACAGCATTTTCAGAGAAGACCCTTGAAAACTAGCCTCAATCGTAGTTCCCGGATAATTGAAACTGGCTACATCAGGATTCTTAGCAAAGCTCACACGCCCAACATACTGAATCATCGGATGAGAAGCCTTTACAATCTCTCCCTCAATAGGAAGAGTAGTTGATTTCTTCACATTTCCAGCCATCATCGTGGAAGGAACCATCAATGTAGCCAGCATCATAACCCATACTTTTTTCATATTCCTGTTATTTAGTTTTTATCTGTCCTTACCATTCTGCCTTCATTTTTGCAAAGTAAAGCCAAAACAATATCTGTTTGCAAAATTACCATTATTTCTCGTAAAAAGCAAGTAAAACCATCATTTTTTTTCATTTTTCTTCTTTTTATTCAAATTATTATTGTATCTTTGCACCCACAAATGCGCTTGTGGCGAAATTGGTAGACGCGCTAGACTTAGGATCTAGTGGTTTAGGCCGTGTAGGTTCGAGTCCTATCAGGCGCACCGATAAAAAATCCTAACTGCTTGATTATAAGCGGTTAGGATTTTTCGTTTCTATAAATTGCCAACATTTTGGCAACATATTTCAATGCTAATCCATCGCGATTGCCAAAAGCAAGGTGTCATTTTACATACTTTCACACTTTTTCTTGCGATTACCCAAGCGCTTTTTGTTATATCTTGTTAAAGATTACACTATAGGCACATCGTTATAAAAATAAATCACTAAATTTGCATCTAAAGCAATAAATTATGAGTAACGAGATACAATTTCTTCTTTATAATATGCCCGATGCTGATGGCAAAGTACAAGTTGTCATAAAAGACGAAACTCTTTGGTGTACGCAAAAGGCTATGGCACAGCTCTTTGGTGTAGGTGTTCCTGCTATAAGCAAGCATTTAAAGAACATCTTTGATGAGGGAGAGTTGGATAAGGACGTGGTTGTTTCCAAAATGGAAATAACCACTCAGCATGGTGCAATAGAGGAAAAAACACAAACTCACAAAGTGGATTTCTTCTCTCTTGATGCAATCATTGCCGTAGGTTATCGAGTTTCTTCACTGAAAGCCACTCGTTTCCGCCAATGGGCAACAAAGATACTCCATGAGTATATCAAAAAAGGCTTTGTAATGGACGATGAGCGATTGAAGCAAGGTAATGCGGTGTTTGGCAAGGACTATTTCCGTGAGTTGCTTGAACGTATTCGTTCTATTCGTACAAGTGAGCGTCGTATCTGGCAACAGATAACTGACATCTATGCAGAATGCAGTACCGACTATGACAAGAACTCTCCGACGACAAGAGAATTCTATGCTATGATACAAAACCGTTTTCACTATGCCATCACAGGACAGACTGCTGCGGAGATTATCTATTCTAAGGCAGACCACACAAAAGACCACATGGGATTGACAACATGGAAGAATGCTCCAGACGGGCGTGTTCTTAAATCGGATGTCAGCATTGCCAAGAACTATCTGCAAGAGAAAGAAATCCGACAACTGGAACGTGCCGTTACTGGCTTCTTTGATTATGTCGAAGACCTCATAGAACGTGAAAACACGTTCAATATGGAGCAGTTCTCAGCAAGTGTTAATGAGTTTTTGACTTTCCGCAAATATCAGATATTACCCGATAAAGGCAACATATCGGCTGCACAAGCCAAGAAGAAGGCGGAAGAAGAATATGACATCTTTAATAAAACACAACGCATAGACTCGGACTTTGATAAGGGTATAAGAGGATTGCTTAATAATGAATAATACAATTTGGCAAGTGACAGAACTATCTCGGTCGTTTTCGGTCGTTATTGCAGTCGTTTGCGGTCGTTTTTGTGGTCATTTGCGGTCGTTTTCGGCTATTTTCGGCTATTTGAGGTCGTTACTTGGGCATAACTCATGTAACCAGCATGTAACTGGGCGACTCGAAATAGCCCTTAATCAATGCGAAAGCCCTTTAAAACGGTGCCTGACGCATGTAACCAGCATGTAACTGGCATGTAACTGGATAAAAAAAGAGAGTGTGTCATAAGTCCATGACGCACCCTCATCAACTTAAATTAACGTGACTCAGTCTATCCTTCTCCTAAACAGAGAGATACCTACATCATCCCTTCCAGTTTTTCCTGTGCCTCGCGCATATCTTTTTCAAAATTCACATGGTCTAGAAGGAATTCCGTTCTGCCTTGCGAAAGAAGAAGATAGAGCTGCGGATTCATCCCCTCTACATACTGGGCGATGGCATACTCTATATCATCACGCTGCGTAGGATTGGTGGAAAATTCAAAAACCCTGAGCTTCTGATGAATAAAGCAATATGCCGACTCTATACTATCTCTGGTGATGCCCCCTGCCAAGAGAGCATCACCATTATTATTCTGATTCATTCTGAATATCCTTTTTATTTCACGCCCTTCATCGACAAGGCGATGCGCTTGCGCTTCAAATCTACTTCTGCCACTCTCACCATCACATGCTCATGAAGTTTTACCACCTCAGAAGGATCCTGAATGTAACGGTTTGACATCTGGGATACATGAACCAGACCATCGTTGTGGACACCTATATCTACAAAGGCACCAAACTTGGTAATGTTGGTAACAATGCCCGGCACAACCATGCCCACCTGCAAATCCTCTATCTCCTTGATGCTGGCATCAAACTCAAACTTCTCTACCTCACCACGAGGATCCAAGCCCGGCTTGTCAAGCTCAGCCATGATATCGGTCAAAGTAGGCATACCCACCTCAGCACTCACATATTTTCTGATATCAATCTTCTTCTGCAGCGCCTTGTCTTCTACCAGCTGTTTCACCGTTACGCCCTGATCTTTCGCCATCTGCTCTACCAGCGCATAGCGCTCCGGATGAACGGCACTGTTATCCAAAGGATTCTTAGCGCCTGGAATGCGGAGGAAGCCGGCGCACTGCTCAAAGGCCGAAGGACCCAGACGTGGCACTTTCTTCAACTGGGCACGGGAAGCGAAGGCTCCATTCTCACGGCGATATTCCACGATGTTCTTGGCAAGCGTAGGTCCCAATCCACTCACATAGGTCAGCAGATGCTGCGATGCGGTATTCAGGTTGACACCCACCGAGTTCACGCAACTCATCACCACCGTATCCAGACTCTTCTTCAGCTGAGTCTGGTCCACATCATGCTGATACTGTCCCACACCGATGCTCTTCGGATCAATCTTCACCAGCTCGGCAAGTGGATCCATCAGTCTTCGTCCGATGCTCACAGCACCACGCACGGTAACATCCTCATCCGGGAACTCATCTCTTGCAATCTTCGAAGCCGAATAGATAGAAGCGCCATCCTCGCTCACCACGTAGATATCTACCGGATGAACGAAATCGATGCTATGCAGCCAGTCGCTGGTTTCGCGGCTTGCCGTACCATTACCTACAGCCATCGCCTCCACCTGATACATCTTAACCATGCGCTGGATGGCAGCCGTAGCCTCGCTCTTCCTGTTGCGTGGAGGATGAGGATAAACGATTTCGTGATGAATCAGATTGCCTTGCGCATCGAGACAGCAAGTCTTGCAACCATTGGCAAAACCCGGGTCAACCGCCATTACGCGTTTCTGTCCGAGAGGAGCCGCCAACAGGAGCTGGCGCAGGTTTTCGGCGAAGACCACAATAGCCTCCTCATCTGCCTTCTGCTTGCTGAGCGCAGCAAATTCGGTTTCAATGCTAGGCTTCAGCAGTCGCTTGAAGGCATCATCCACCGCTTCGCCCACCAGCGTCTGGCACTCACCGAACCCGTGAACATAGTGGCGCTTCAGTTTATCCTGACACTGCTCATCATCTGCCGAGATGCTGACACGCAAGAATCCTGCCGCCTCGCCTCTACGCATAGCCAGCAACCGGTGCGAAGAACATTTCTTCAATGGTTCAGAGAAATCGAAATAGTCGGAGAAGCGCTGCGCCTCTTCCTCATCCTTCTTCTTGGCTACCACCTTAGAAGTGATGATGGCACCGCGTCTGAACTCACCGCGAATCTGATTGCGGCTCTGCTCATTTTCGCTTACGGTTTCGGCGATGATGTCCTTGGCACCCTGAAGTGCAGCCTCCACATCCTTCACCTTATCGCCCACAAACTTTCTGGCAGCCTGTTCCGGATTGCGTTCACGCTGGAAGAGAAGCAACTGTGCCAGAGGCTCCAAGCCTGCCTCACGTGCTATCTGGGCACGGGTGCGGCGCTTTGGCTTATAAGGAAGATAGATGTCTTCCAGTTCGGTGGCATCCCAGCACTGTTCGATGCGTTTTTTCAGTTCATCCGAGAGTTTTCCCTGTTCCTCGATGGTTTTGAGGATAGTCTCTTTTCTCTTCGCCATCTCAGAGAGTTTCTCGTTAGCCTGTGCGATGGCTTCGATGTTCACCTCGTCCATATTACCGGTTTTCTCCTTGCGGTATCTCGAGATAAACGGAATGGTGCAGCCCTCTTCGAGCAGCGCCAGAGTATTTTCTACAGCCTGCTCCTTCAGATTGAGCTGGGCTGCTATCAGCTTTGTAAATTGATTCATTTATGATATTAATAAAAAAGATTCAAACTGTTTGTTCATGCAAAGATAGAGAAAAAAGTTGGTTTACCCAAATATTACCTCATATTATTTGGCGGTTTCAATAAAAAAATCGCTGCCATCCTTCAAAAATAACTTCAGATACATGCAGCATACCTGCTTTTTTTGATTTACATCAACAATACGGCTTGTTTTACAAGAAAAACGGAGAAAAAGTTTTGAGTTTTGAGTTATTTCCTATACCTTTGCCGCCGAATTAGAGAGTGCGGAGCATATCATGAATGTGCTTTGCTATCATAAATAAGGGGCTGAAAAGCTACCTGATTAGAGTTATAAAATAAAGTAATAATTAAAAGAAAAGATTGATTATGAAGAAGATTATGTTGAGCCTTGCTATGGCTCTCGTTTCAGTTTGCGCTAGCGCACAGGTTTACATCGGTGGTACTGCTGGTATTTCCAGCAACAAGATCGGTGATGGTGACAGCAAGACAGCTTACACCTTGATGCCAGAGATTGGTTACGAATTCAACAACAAGTGGGAAGCTGGTCTCGAGATTGGTATCAAGAAGGGCGAAGTTTGCGAACTCAGAGAAGTACCAGAAGCAACAACATTCATTGTAGCTCCTTACGTACGTTATACAGCCGTAGAAACCAAGTTGGTTAACCTCTTCGTTGAGGGTACAATCGGTTACGGCAGCGTCAGCAAGGGCGGTGGCGATTCTTACGAGGTAGGCATCAAGCCAGGTTTGGCTGTTAAGCTTTCAGACCACGTAAACTTCATCACAAAGGTAGGTTTCCTCGGTTACAGAGGTTATTCTCCTGACCATGGTGACAACTGGTCAACATTCGGACTTAACGTAGATGCGAGCAACATTTCATTTGGTGCTATCTACAAGTTCTAATCTTAGGGTGCTCATTTACTCATAAGCAATAATATCAGGGGCGCAAGCAATTCCTTTTCTGGAAACAGCTTGCGCCCCATTTTTTATCTGCAAGCGAACACGCTTTTACTCTTCACTCTTCACCTTTCCTTCGGAACCCCCAGTGTTTATGGGCGTTTTGAGGGGTGAAGAGTTCTTGGACACTCTTCACCCACTCTTCACCACTCTTCACCGATTCCAAAGATCAACAGGCGTAAATTGCAGCGCAAGACCGCTAGGCTTCTCTAAGGTGGGTGTGTCATAAGTCTGAATAACAGTTGGCGCATAACAGTTGACCATCGCATGCACATCACCTGTTGTGCATGCGCATATCAGCTGTTATGCAAGCGCACAACAGCTGTTGTGCGACCGAAGATACAGACTGTCTCAACAACATATCCTATCTCTTTCAACAACATATTCTTACTCTTCCAACAACATATTCTTACTCTTCCAACAACATATCCTAGCTCTTCCAACAACATATTATAACTCTTCCAACAACAAGAAGAGGGTGAATCATAAACTTATGACACACCCTCCGCCGAACCAGCTAAGGTGAAGAGTGGTGAAGAGTGGGTGAAGAGTGTCCAAGAACTCTTCACCCCTCAAAACGCCCATAAACACTGGGGATTCCGAAGGAAAGGTGAAGAGTGAAGAGTATTTCCTTATCCCTTACTTACAACATTTTTACAGGCATTTACGCTGACTGTTGCAGTAGAACAGCCAACTAGCGAGCGTACGGCTAGTCAGCTGTTCTTCATTCGCCAGTACACTATTTCCGATTAACAGCCAACTTATTCCTCGGCAAAATATTCTTCCATAACTAGACAATAAACGCTACATACTGATAAAAATCTCTGGCAATTATTAGAAATAAGGGTAAAGGAACAAGAACAGATTATAAAAACACTTTTTACAGCAGAAAAATGCGTATTTACGCAAAAATCTTTTGTAAATTCATCAAAAAAGCGTATCTTTGCAGCAGAAAAATGCGTATTTACGCAAAAATCTAACGTAAAATTAAATCAATATATTTAGATAGATTATGATCATCGAACGCAAAAGATACATACAGCAACTGCTCAATAGCAGACACAATGGACTGGTAAAAATCATCACCGGTATTAGAAGATGCGGAAAGTCTTTCCTGCTATTCAACTTATTCAAGAGACAACTCAAACTAGATGGTGTAGACAAAGAGCACATCATAGAAATGGCTTTTGATGACTTTGGCAATAAGGTATATCGCGACCCTGATAAGTTCTACCAGTATGTAAAGAGCCTCATCAAGGACGGTAGGATGTACTATATCCTTTTGGACGAGGTGCAGATGCTGAAAGATTTTGAGGATGTTCTGAATGGATTGCTCCATATCCCCAATGCTGACGTATATGTTACAGGCAGCAACGCCAAGTTCTTGTCAAAGGACATCATTACCGAGTTCAGAGGTCGAGGCTACCAGATTCATATTTCACCACTCAGTTTCTCCGAATTCATGTCTGTCTACCAAGGCAGCCAAGAGAGCGGTTGGGTAGAATATCTACAATATGGCGGACTGCCACCTGTCATCCTACAACCTACAGATGAAGATAAGATTAGGGTACTTAAAGACCTTTGGCAAGAAACTTACTTGATTGACATTCTTAACAGAAATCGCATCAAGAACAATGCTGAGCTAGAAGAACTTCTCTGTATGTTATCATCTGGCATAGGAGGACTGGTAAATCCTCAAAAACTATCGAATACATTCAAGACCAACAAAAATATATCCATTGGCTCTACCACTCTGAAAACATACATCGATTATTGCTCAGATGCCTTTCTTATAGAGGAAGCCAAGAGATACGACGTGAAGGGAAGAAAATATATCGGTACTCCTATGAAGTATTACTTCACCGACTTAGGACTGCGCAATGCACTCATCAATTTTCGCCAAATAGAGAAGACCCATCTCATGGAGAATGCGATATATTGCGAGCTGAGAAGACAGGGATTCAATGTGGATGTAGGCGTGGTAACAGTGAATGGAAAAGACGAAAACGGCACTAGTTATCGCAAACAACTAGAGGTAGACTTCGTGTGCAACAAGGGCAGTCGCCGATGCTATATCCAGTCGGCCCTCAGCCTGCCATCGCAAGACAAGATAGAGCAAGAAATCAACTCATTGCGCCGCATAGATGATGGTTTCGAGCGAATCGTCATTGTGGGCGAAAGCCTCATCAGCAACCGTGATGCAAATGGTATACTCTTCATGAGCATCTATGATTTCATGCTGAATGACTTATAATCATCGACTATAAAAAAAAAGGCTCCCTCACCATATCCCATGGCAAGGAAGCCTATAAGCCAGAAGCCACAGGATTGGCAAACGAAATTAAAGTGAGCCGTAATGATATTCCTACCTATCTTCTATACATGGAAAAAGCAGGAATGATTGGTCAGTTACGTGACGAAACAGGCGGAATGAGAGGATTGGGAAAGACAGAGAAAGTTTATCTCGATAATCCGAATATCATATATGCACTTTCAGGCAATAATTCTAATATTGGTAATGTGAGAGAGACATTCTTCTACAACCAAACCAGAGTCAATCAGGATGTTACATCATCTAAGATTTCCGATTTTACAATAGGAAAGTATACATTTGAGATTGAGGGTGCCAAAAAGAGTCATAAGCAGGTGAAGGATGTAGAAAACGCTTATATTGTGCGTGACGATATAGAATATGCTAATGGTGACATATTACCACTATGGAGTTTTGGGCTTTTATATTGAAATTAAAATATTCCGGAATACAGTTTATACTGCAACAATAAATAAGGGGCGTGCTTAAATGAGCACGCCCCCAGACGAGAGATTTTATGTATTCTTTTCACAAAGAATCCTTGATATTATATAAGTATACTCCATATGCTTTCCTCACTATTTGATAATAGAGAGGTTTGCTGGCACGAAATTCGACTTACGAGAAGCAGAATTATTATCCTTCATTTTTTGCATGAATGGATAAATGAAAGAGATTAAGCCTCCAATACGATTAGCTTTAACAGCCTCTTTCTTGCTAAACATCTCAAAACGAATAGCACTAACATTATATCCTGACCAAGAACCGTTGTCGGCAAATTCTACAATCGTACCATTTTCCGGATCTCCATAGATGATACCATCCACACTCATGCCGTCTCCATATGTAAGGTATCCTTTCTTGGTATCCCACAAAGCAGAGTATATATAAGAAGTGGTCTCATCACCAGTCTCTTCATCCTTTTCTACATAGTCACATAAATACTGACCGCAAAGGAACTTGAAAGACATATTAGCCTCATCATAAGGGACTTCCATACTAGCATTGAGCGCAGGAAAAGATAGTTTCAAAGTATTAGCTGTCTTACCTTTAGCTAAATTACCCAAAATATAAACCAACTTTCCCTTTTTATCCTGACCAGCAAAATAGTAATCGCCCAAGATATCCTTAGATTCACCCTGAACTACAAGGACAGAGTCTTTTCGTGGACCAGAAGTACAATATACATAAGCAGAACGCACTTCACCTGTTTCATTGCTTTTTGTATTGACAACAATACTATCACCTTGCACAACTGCTTCCAGCCAATCTACATCCTCATTCACACTTAAAGCGACTTCATTACTATGAACCATCTTGACGAAATCTTTAGCAGCCGCATCAGCAAAAACAGCCTTATGAGTATCTAGGAAGAAGAGCAAACCAGATTGAGTCACGGAAATATGAGTTTCATTGCCTCCCTGATCTTTGATGGTAACAATTGAATTACGGCTAGCTACAGCTTCATTAACATCAACGGTCACCTTCACCTTATAATCACCATCAGCAGAAACCACGCACCAATCATCACTACTCTCTACAGAAGCAATAGGCGTAGAACTAGCAACTGTAATCTCACCATCACCACCTTTAGCATTGAAGGCAACACTAGATTCTGTGACCTTCAATGGAGAGACTGTTGGAGAATAATCATCGTCCGAACATGCCACAAATGTCAAAAGACATCCCAACAGCATATAAATTATATTCAGTTTCTTCATAATCTCAATTCTTTAAAATATTATTACGGTTCAGAGTACTACAACTTCAATGTAAACCATACTGAAGGATCTTTTGTACTCTCCAACTTTACCTGAGTCTTAATCTTGCCATCATTGAATGTCGCTTTGTATGGAGCGTTGTCAAGGATATAGTCAACGAATGGAGCCGCAACTTTATTCTTACTAGACGAAGTGAAACCTGAACCTTCACCGAGTCCCTTGATACCGATAACACCAGCGGCTTCATCATAACTCAAATCAACGCCATAGTTAGCTGAAGAACTAAATTGAGTGCCGAAAAGTTCTAAATTCCAATTGATGCCAATAATCATATCATATCCCATGCCAAAATCGAAGCTAGCTGTAGATTTTCCTATATAGGCGCCTTCGAAAGTATAGGAAGAACTCATTTCTGGCAGTTTATCATAAAGTTCCTTCAAACCATCGCACATGTCTTCACCATCAAAGTTCCAATTGAGTTTAGGATTAAGGAACTGATCGGTTGCAGAAGGGAGGTCTATAGAACTCTGATTATCATCTGCAACGATATTGCCTGTAGCTTCATCATACTTGAAGTACTGGAAGGACTTGCCACCAACGCTGATAGGTTCGTAAAAATGGAAGCCCTCTGGGGTATAAAACATTGGTACATTTAACTCCAAGTCTGTACTATCAATATCATTGATATAGAATGTCTTTCCTTCAATATCCACAGGATATTCTTTGTTTCCAATCTTCAAGAACTGATAGTTTACCTTTGAAAGATTTTCGCTCATCTCAATGGTCTTCTTGATAAAACCTTCAGCATCAGTATCCTTCAGCTTATACATTTTGAGAATATTCTCATACTTTTTACCACGAAGATAAATGGTATCCTGATCCTCACTAGTTTTGAGGAAAGTAAACTCATAGTCACTCTCATATCCATCTACATCAGAAGAACCACCTGGCTCAGAGAAGAAATGAAACAACAGATTATAGGTATCAAACGTAAGAATAACCCCCTGCTCTGCCTTTACAGAATACTTAGAAGACAACACGGTACCAGCAGGCCACTCCTCTGTATCACTATACAAAGAGAGGTCGCTAGCCATCGATACGTCTTCATCGCCAAACTTTGCCGTATAAATAAATCCACCATAGGAACCATCACTTGGCAAAAACTCCATCACCCATCCGTTCTCACTACTGGTGAGCAACTTCTGGTACTTGTCCACACTCTTGTTCAAGCGCAGTGCAGCAGACTCACCAAACAGGTCGTCCTCCTCATGAGAACAAGAGGCAAATCCAACGCACAACATGAGTGCTATGATGATAAAACTATATATTTTTTTCATAATTCAATAATCTTTATTTGAGTGATTCCAAATCTACATTTCCATCTACTACGTCATTGAGTCGGCGCTGTACGCAATCGCGAAGTTCATCCATATCAATGCCCCAAGATGTGGCCATGTATTTCTTTACTATCTCAAGTTTCTGATTGATAATATCAGCACCCTCTGAGCCAGCATCAGCAATAATGGCCTGCCATTCGGCAGGAGTCTTTGTAATATAGATAGAGGTAACCTCAGCTATATCCTCACGAGGCTCGCACATGGCATAAGGTGAAACAAAGCCTAACTGATGAGCCTCAGAATCGCTCATCAAATACCAGTCACCGCTCACATAATCTTTCTCAGAAATCAAATCATACTCAGTAGGGTAACTTTTTGTCTGATGGAGAATATGAGAGAACTCATGGTGCATTGTCTTGAAGTAGTAGTGATTGAGAAATTCTCTGTCTATCATCAAGTTGTTCACCAAGTACAATGTCACTTTCAATCCACCCTCTGCAGTACCCAGAATCATGGTTCCATTGTTCTCGTATGCAGCAGAGCCTACAAAATGCAGCATTTTTGGCACAAACTTGCGAGTGAAATCTACACCGGCAACTTCATCATAAGCCTCCAACCAAGCATACTTTACAATATGCGCTAACTCAACCGACTTTTCATACTGAGCTGGTGCCAAGGAATAATTATGATCTGACTCTATATCCTGCAATCGATACATCAAGTTGATATTGTAAGGCAAAGTATAGTTCTTGTATATCCACTTATCAAAATCATTCTCCTTTACCTGGCTATCTTGAAAGATACTTTCCTTATCCAAATCGCTCTCGCTACAAGAAGTAAAACTACCTAAAGCAGCCACCGACAGCGCAAACATAAATATATATTTCTTCATAATCTTTCTTCTTTTATTAATCATTACTTACGTGGATTTGCCTCAAGTCCAGCCTTGATGACACTAGCCGGTAACTGAATGGCACGACGTGGGTCATCCACATTCATCGTATCGGTCACTGTAATGTCACCACTACCATCAATGGTACGGCGATAGATAGTCATACCATAGCGCTTGATATCAAACCAGCGAAGTCCCTCATGCAGGGTCATGATACGACGACAATGAAGCAAGCATTGCAAGAAGTTTTCCTGGTCACCCTTCTCTACGGTAAAGTCAGGATGCAATTCCTTCTTTGGAGTTGGCTCTGTAGGAGTATAGTACTTCATGCCGGTAGACTCACCAGTCAATTCATCCTCCTGATATTCGCCATACACTCTATTGATATCATCCATTGTGACATTTTTAGTATATGATGTAAAATTATGCATCCAGATATTGAAATTAGTCAATGCCTTATCATAATCCTTCTTCATAATGTAAGCCTCTATCATATTGAGCATCACCTCGTCAGATGTCAAAGCTGGGAACATTTCATGAGGAACACCTACATCATTGACAGCATCTGTAATTTCAAAGAACTCACCAAATTTATCCATGATAACTTTTGGCATACTCGTATACTGGTATATCTTATAGTTAAGTCGAGAATAACTTCCCCAAAGAGTAGTTGCCTTATTTGTCTCGGTAGCAGCAATCGTGGTATTGTGGCAATACTTATAACCGATACCATAAGGACCATAATAACGTACCCAAAGCGAATTGGTAGAGCACAACAAAAGGTTGGACTTTCTGTCGGCATCAACAAAAGCATTGGCACGCACACTTTTGTTAGGCGACAGAGATCCTATTTCCTTCCATTCTCTTAACATGGAGAGAGGATTGCTTGTCAAAACATCCTGTGCATACTTAATTACCTTATCGTAATTGCTCTTATCATCCTGCACATAGAAGAGATAGAAACGAGCGGCCAAAGCTTCAGCAGCCTTCTTGGTAAAATGATAAGCTGGCACAGAATAGCTGGCCTCGCCCAACAATGGAATACCTGCCAGCAAGTCTTCCTCTATATGCTTGTATACATCAGCTACAGTGCCACGCTCATAGTGAGGAGCCACAGTAGTTTCCACCTTAGTGACATAAGGTATACCAAGATCAGTGCTTGAAGTTTTTGGACTATAAGCCTTGCTAAAGATATTCACCAAAATGAAATGATTGAAAGCTCTGGCTACCAAAGCCTCACCCTTAGCTGCCTGAAGTTCGGCAGGGTTACCCTGCTTTTCAATTGCGTCCAGTACCATATTGGCAGAAGCAATGGAATGGTAACAGTCATTCCACAATTTAAATGGGCTATCATCATCTTCATAAGTGATATCCTTCCATTCCGAAGCCTCATCCTGAATTTTTTTATAAGAAGTGTAGCCCAACACATCCATATGATCAGTATTATCAGACTCAAACTCTGCTATAGCTGCATAATGTGTGGTTGGATAGCATGACACCAACATATCCTGAATTTTTGATGTCTCATCCAATTCAGTGCGGTTGTCCGGCATCTTGTCCAGATAGTCATCGCAAGATGTCATGCCCAGCACGATGGATGCTGCTAATATATAATATTTGAAACTTACTTTCATAATTTATCTTTTATTAGAGAGTTAAACATTAAATGCCTAATCTGAGTGTCAGTGTAAACTGCTTTGGCATTGGGGCTGCGACACCACCTGAACGGAAGAACTCTGGATCCTGACCATTCAACTTGTCATCTGCATAGATGAGGAACAAGTTGGTAGCCTGCAACTTCAGCGAGAGGTCGCTCAATTTCAATGGTTCCAACCACGCCTTAGGGAAATCATACGACAGAGAAATCTCCTTCATACGAATGAAGTCACCCTTAGCTACACGAGCGGTAGAATAATTGTAGGCATTGTACAATGTCTTAAGATAATTATCTCTCGTTACCTGAGCATTTGTCAAGATAACAGGAATGTCGGTAATATTCTCATCTCCTGCCTGAACAAAGCGGTTTTTAAATTCCTTTGGCATGGCAGTAAGGTCTGTATATTTTTCTTTGAACACAGGATCCAATCGTACAACATTGCCGAATGAATAGGTAATGAATACATTCAAACGGAAATTCTTGTACTTAAATATATTACCAAAACTACCGGTTGTAGTAGGATCACTAGGACCCTCATATACCAAGTTGTCAAGATTCTGACTCTGGAAATCGATATCTTCACCACTAGATGTCACATTGCCATTCTGATCAGTAATTACCGGATAACCCTTATCACTCAAACCATTAAACTTATAAGAGAACAAACCTCTTACAGGATATCCCTCGAGAGCGAAACCTGTACCAGAAACCAGGTCGATAACCTTTGAGTTCGTCTGTAAGTCTGTAACCTTAGTCTTTGAATAAGAGAATATGAAGTCTGTGGTCCAAGAGAAATCCTTGGTTTGAATATTCTTGGTAGAAAGAGTAAACTCCACACCATGTGATTTCATAGAAGCCACATTAGCAAGTTTCTCTATCTGACCACCAGCACCTGTTGTACGAATCAGACCAATCAAATCGTAGTTATTACGAGTATACCAGTCAAGGGCAAAGTTGATGCGGTTATTAAAGAAACCTGCATCAAAACCGAGGTTCAACTCATGCTTCTTCTCATATGTCAATTCATCATTACCCAAATCGCTCCAGTCCATACCACTCTCCTGAATGCTAGCGAAAGGACGGTAAGGCTTGTAACTCTTTAAGACTGCAGCCGCATTGGAAACATTTGTTGGACCAGGGTCACCAGTCAAAGAATAAGAAGCCTTCAATGTCAAATGAGAAAGCGTTGGACGCAAATTTTCGAAGAAACTCTCCTCATGCATATTCCATGCACCAGAAACATTCCAAGTAGGCAACCATCTGGCAGAACGACTCTTACCCAAGCGGTTGGTACCTTCGTAACGATATGTACCATTGATAACGTAACGTCCCTTATAAGAATAGGTTGCATTAGCAAAGAATGCTGCCGTACGAGAGAACGTGTTAGAGAGAGTGTAATAATCGGTACCACTCTCAATGCTCTTTTTGAAGAACTGATAAGTATAGAAAGGTATTTCACCCTTTGTATACTGCATTCCCCAACCATTGAAGAAATTCTTGTTACGGCTGATATCACTCACTTCCATACCACCAAAGAGGTTGACGATGTGCGAATTATCAAAAGTATGATTCCAGTTCACAGTACCACGAAAATCGTAACTGTTCATTTTATAATCTGTCTTCTGATAAATACCACCCTGTGGTAAGATAGAGATTGGCAACGCATAAGGGTTGTCTGGGTCTGTATACAAGAATGGGTTCTTGTCACGAACTGTAGCATCAGGCATAGCACGATAAGCACGAGCTTGGTTGGAATTATCATGTACAATATGTTCCTGCATAGTGCCAGAATGCTTTACCGCACCTAACAATGAAAACTCCAATCCCTTAATTGGCTTATACTTTAATTCACCCTGGAACTTTACATCAGTAACGTCAAGGTTCATATAGTTTTTGTCCAACTCGTCTAAGATATTAAAGTCTGCATAGTTGCGAGTATAGTACGTATTGGCATCCAATGTTCTTGAGGTATTCAACGCATAAGAATATGGGTTGATATCAAAATCACGCTTTACCTCACCATACACTGGGTCCACTGTCTGAGACAAAGTACCAGGAGCTCTCTGCTTACGATAAGAGCCAGAAGTGATAATATTGAAAGACAACTTATCTGAAATATTATATGTAGCATTTAAATTAGCTGTATAGCGATTTACTTTGCTCTGCTTGTACCAACCTGGATCTACCATTGCACTCAAAGATGCATAGAAATTGAGTTTATCTGTACCTCCGCTCATGCTCACAGAGTGATTGTGCTGGATGGCACTAGAGAAAAGTTCATCAAACCAGTCTGTATTTCTATATTCTGCCTGACGCAAATACTCATTCATTGCATGCTCAGTATTCTCAAGCGCAAAGGTTCCACTAGTTGGATCGTAGGTATTCATGAGCTGGTACATCTTACCATAGACACCACTCTCTGAAGCACGGTATGTATCAGAGAAATTGAGCCATCCTTTCTGCTTCAACTCTTTATAGACACCCATCTGTTCCTGAGAGTCCATGATATTAAACTCGCTATAATGAGGTTTCAAGCGCATGGTATATTCACCAGTATAAGAAATCTTGCTAAAGCCAGCACGACCCTTCTTGGTTGTAACAACGATGACACCAGCCATAGCTCGTGCACCATAAATAGAGGTAGCAGAACCATCCTTCAAAATCTGGAAACTTTCAATATCATCAGCATTCAAACCTGCAATAGCAGAAGAAATCAAGGTCTCGGCATCACCAGATGAAAGGTCGTCTGTACTTACATCTGTGACATCCTCCATGATGACACCATCTACAACCCAAAGAGGTTTAGAAGAACCATAGATAGATGTAGCACCACGGACACGAATTTTTGGCGCCGTACCAAATGTACCTGTCACATTCTGAACAGATACACCAGCTGCACGACCTTCAAGGGAGCGGCTGATATCAGCCACACCATCCAACTTTGCTTCCTCAGCGTTTATACTTGTAGCTGCACCTGTAAACAGACGACGGTCTACATGCTGCATACCCGTTACAACCACCTCGCCTAAGCTTTTGCTATCAGGCTTCAATTTGATAAGCATCTTGGCAGACGGAGATAAAGTCTGTGGCTGCATACCAAGATAGCTAACTACAAGTTTCTTACCAGCAGGTACCTCCAAAGAGAAGTGACCGTCGATATCGGTGACGGTACCTGTACGTGCCGCTCCAGCGACTACGACAGATGCACCGATGACAGGTTCACCATCTTCCTGAGAAACTACGGTACCTGTTACTTTCGTTTGAGCCAATGCCCCCCCCACATAAAAGGAAGAGATTGACTAACAAGAAAAGCAATCTTTTTTCCATAAAATCTTCTCTAAATAATTAAACAACTCTTATATAACTTTATATATTTACTTTTTCTTTTCTTGCATTTTTTAACCTCTCTCATTGTGTTACGACTGCAAAGATAAGAAAAAGAATTGAATTAATGCAAACTTTATCGATATTTTTATAGAAAAAAGTTAGTTTTCCTTGATTTTCGTCAACATTTAGAAATATAATCTACACTTTTAATAGAATAAAGTCAGAAACGATAGATTTAAGCAAAGTTTACGAAAAGAAAACAAAAATGTTCTAAAAGACAAAAAAGACAAGATTTCTGTAGAACCCCTTTCAGAAGTTTCTCAGAAACCTTGCCTTTCTTTACCTACATTTGCTGCTTATGTATATTTATCAGCCACCTGATTATTTTATTTGCCGCTTAGATATTTTATTCAAAAAACAATTTTATTTCTTAAGCGTAAATTCAAACTTCAAGCCGCCTTCCAGCTGATTACTCACACGGATGGTTCCGCCATGTAGGAGAACGGCATTCTTGACGATGGCAAGACCCAAACCGGTGCCACCCATCTTGCGGCTGCGCCCCTTATCAACCCGATAGAAACGCTCGAAAAGACGGGAGAGATGCTCGGCAGGAACTCCCTGACCATTATCACAGAAGATGAAATGCCACTTATTGCCCTGCTCCTTGGCACTCAACGTTATCTTACGTCCTTCGCCGGCATAAGCTATGGCATTGTCGGTAAGATTGCGGAATACGCTATAGAGAAGACTGCGGTTACCCTTCACGATAATATGCTGGTCGGGAAGAAGATTCTCGAAAGTCATCTTGTGTGCCTCTCTTTCCAGCGCAGTCTCACGGGCTATTTCACTCACCATCTGCGTAATGTCTACCGCCTCGAAATCTATCATATCCGAACCGTCATCCAACCGGTTCAGGGTTGAGATGTCGCGGAGCAGAGAGGTGAGGCGTTCGCTCTGGGCATAACAGCGCTGCAAGAACTGCGACTTCATCTCTTCGTTGATATGCGGATTATCGAGTATCGTCTCCAGATACCCCTGGATACTTGCTACAGGAGTCTTCAATTCGTGAGCGATATTCTGGGTAAGCTGCCGTTTCAGGATATCCTGCTCCCGACGGGTGGTCTGTATGCGCTTATACATCTTGATGATACGCTCGGCTATCTCGCCCAACTCATCGTTAGGGAACTTGGCGAGATCTTCCACCTCCAGACTCTCGTTATGGTCTGCCTTATAAGCAAAGATGCTCAGTTTGGAAACATTCTTACCCAGACGGTCCGTAAAACGGTAGAGCACGATGGTGAGCAGGATGACGGCTACGATGGCAAACCAGATAAAATGCTGGTCGGCCTGCAGCGATTTTGCCAAATCATTATTGTAAGGAAGTGCCGTACGGATGATGAGCTTGCTTTCCGGAAAATAAGAAGCCACATAGAAATAATCATGCTTCAGGGTTTTAGACTGTCGCTCCACGCTTGAGCCTACCCTGTTTTTCAAGGCCTCTGCTATTTCCTCACGCTTGGCATGGTTGGCAAAATGATCATAGTCGGAACTCATGTTGTCATAAATCACCTTACCGTTCGGGCGCACCAGCGTAACACGAAGATCCTTGCTTTCATGTTCGCGTACAAAAGCCTGCAACTTTTCCTGAGCCACAGTTACATTCTTATTGTGAAGGCTATCCTGCAGAATAATTCCTTCACCAGGAGAGAGCGCCAGATCTTCTGCCAGCAGTTCATTATAATTTTCCAGTTTGATAGTAAGCGTACCTATTTTATACTGTTTCTCCCGTGCCTGCTGGAACACGATAAAACTGACAGCGAACACAAGGAACACCGCCAGCACACTGAAGTACAACTTTCTACCTACACTATTTAACTTAAACATTTAATTACGCATCAAAATAATAACCGAATCCCAGACGGGTAACGATGCACTTGGCAAACTTACCAATCTTCTTTCTCATACGGGTGATGTTGACATCCACCGTGCGGTCGAGTACCATCACATCCTTAGGCCATACCCGGTCGATAAGTTCCTGACGGGAGAACACCTTGCCGCGCTCTTCGAGGAAAAGACGCAGGAGTTCGAACTCGGTCTTGGTGAAAGGGATAGCCTCACCATCGATGCTCACCGTCTTCTTGTCCAGATTCAGCTGCAGTCCCTGATAGTTGATGATCTTCGATTCATCAGCATCGCCAACCTGTTCAGCCGTACGGCGCAAGACAGCACGCACTCTGACCATCACCTCTCGGATAGAGAAAGGTTTCGAGATATAATCATCGGCACCGATATTGAATCCTGTCACCGTATCGTTTTCCGTATCTCGGGCTGTAAGGAAGATAATCGGAACATTGGCTGTCATCGGATTGTCCTTTAACTGCTTAGCCAGCTGGAAACCGCTCATTCCTCCCATCATGACATCCAGCAACAGCAGGTCGAACGAAGCGATGTCCATCTCCAAAGCCTCTTCTGCAGAATTGGCTGTTTCTACCTCGTATCCTTCTGTTTCGAGATTGAACTTCAGGATTTCACACAAGTCTTGCTCGTCATCAACAACAAGTATTCTTTTCATATTCTCTTCCATATTTCATGTTATTTAAAATACCGCTGCAAAATTACGACTTTTCTTTCGTAATAAGCATTACATTTGATTACATTTTCGTGACATTTAGTTCTTTAGAGAAAAAAAACATAAAAAAAAGGGCGTTTTATTACACATTTTAACGTAGTGTTACCAAATTAGCTACATGTTTCTTTGCTAGTTAGAAACAGAAATACTACTTTTGTACCCGATATAACTATAAGTGAGCATATAACACAACTGAAAGAGTATGAAAGATAAAGTAAATGCAATTCCCTTAATCGGTGAAATCATCAAAGAGGAATTAAACAAGCAAGGCAAGACCACAGTATGGCTTGCTGAGCAATTAGGCTGCCATCGTACTAATATATATAAGGTATACGGCAGAGCCACTATAGATACGGGTATGCTTTACCATATCTGTCAGTTGCTGAACATTGATTTGTTTAAGGTTTATTCAGACGCTTTGCGTAAACGCAAGAAAAAGAATCAAGATTTAAACTAAAACTAATTTAAAATAATAAGACCTGAGGTTAATCACCCCAGGTCTTATTGTTTTTATGCCAATCGCTTTTCCAGACGCTCGCGGATGGCAGCGATAAAGCCAGCTGAGTTTACAGCCTTAGCCTCAACACCTTCCATCAGGTTTACGAGATCCTTGGTAGCGATACCATCGTTCAATGTATCGAAACATGCAGCCTCCAGCTGGTCGCCAAAGTTCTGAAGTTCCTTGATGCCATCCAGTTCGCCACGCTTTCTCAACGCACCGCTCCATGCAAAGATGGTAGCCATAGGGTTAGTAGATGTATCTTCACCCTTCAGGTAGCGATAGTAGTGACGGGTTACGGTACCGTGGGCTGCCTCATACTCATACTTGCCGTCAGGTGAAACCAATACAGAAGTCATCATTGCCAGAGAACCGAAAGCTGTACTGAGCATATCACTCATCACATCACCGTCATAGTTCTTGCAAGCCCAGATGAAACCGCCCTTGCTGCGGATAACACGAGCCACAGCATCATCAATCAATGTATAGAAATACTCGATACCGAGTTCTGCAAACTTCTCTTTATAGTCGCTCTCATATACTTCCTCAAAGATTTTACGGAACTGGGCATCATAAGTCTTAGAGATGGTATCCTTGGTAGCAAACCAGAGATCCTGCTTGGTATCAATGGCAAACTTGAAGCAGCTGTGAGCAAAGCTGCGGATACTCTTATCAGTATTGTGCATGCCCTGGATAACGCCAGCACCATCGAAAGAATGAATCTCTATCTCCTGCTTTTTGCCGCTCTTACCCTCGAACACGAGTTTGGCTGTACCTGGCTCATCAGCTCGAAGTTCTACACTCTTATATACATCGCCGTAAGCATGACGGGCGATGGTGATAGGCTTCTCCCAGTTCTTTACACAAGGGTGGATGCTTGGGATGGTGATAGGAGCACGGAATACGGTACCGTCCATGATGCTACGGATAGTTCCATTAGGACTCTTCCACATTTTGTGGAGTTTATACTCGTCCATACGCTGTGCATTAGGAGTGATAGTAGCACACTTCACAGCCACGCCATATTTCTTAGCCGCCTCAGCAGAGTCGATGGTTACCTGGTCGTTGGTCTGGTCGCGATAAGGCAGACCGAGATCATAATACTCAGACTTCAAATCAACGAAAGGAAGAATCAGTTCGTCCTTAATCATCTTCCAGAGAATTCTTGTCATCTCATCACCGTCCATCTCTACCAATGGAGTCGTCATCTTAATCTTTTCCATAACACAATATAATGTATAATTAATAATTTACAATGTACAATGATCAGGGCAGCCAAGTGTACCCTTGATATTTTGCCTGCAAAATTAATAAAAATAACCAAGAAAAGAAAGGAAATTAAGAATAATTCTAGCAAAATGACAACAAAAAGCACTTTTTTACGTACTTAAAACATAAAATTTGTATATTTATACCGAAAAAGGCATCAATGAGCCCGAAAACTCATTGATGCCTCTACTTATTTACTTTTTTACCCTTTTACCTTTTTACCTTTAAATAGCCTTTTTACTTCTCCTCTGGAGCCTTGTCGATCAAGTCCATAAACTGGTCGAGCTTAGGAGTGATGATAATCTGAGTGCGGCGGTTGCGCTGCTTACCTACCTCAGTATCGTTAGTTGTTACAGGGTTGTACTCACCACGGCCACCAGCTGTAAGACGCTTAGGATTTACACCGAAATGATCCTGCAAGTACTGAACAACAGAAGCTGCACGGAGAGCAGAGAGGTCCCAGT
>ERZ1035027.119-NODE-119-length-49080-cov-16.154329_pt1 | contig 49080 bp, 40 predicted proteins | sample MGYA00520604_ERZ1035027 | MGnify/ENA primary metagenome ERZ1035027 (study PRJEB33766, sample SAMN09781743) | gut metagenome | biome: gut microbiome | host: Homo sapiens | place: Madagascar | study: EMG produced TPA metagenomics assembly of the PRJNA485056 data...
TGGCGGCGGTGGCGGCGCGTTCTAGCGCCTCCGCACACCCGCGCAAGGCGAGTTGATGAGGGTGGGCCCGGCGCCAAGTTGGCGCCGGGCCCACCTTTTTCGTTCAATCTTCGGGTCGCAGCCCATCTATCGGGAAATCGAGCTCTTTTATGGTCGCAAATTGCGTTAGTGTACGACCTCAGCGCGAAATCCAGCCCCCGCGTCGTGGTCTCATTTTAGGTCCGAGCAATCTACCTGCTCTTTTGCAAAACCGACGACGCGTCGAACTGTCGAGGCCGGTGTCCAGCTCGTACACAAACGCAATTTGCGACCGCTGACGGGGCGACGTTTTTGGTAGATGGCTTGCGGAGCGTGCCTATGCCTTGCCGCCGTAGACAAAGTAGCGTTCCGGAGCGCCCTCCATGGTGCCGCTGTGCTCGGCCAGGCGCTCGAGCCCCAGGTGCTCGTAGAACGGCCAGTCGCAGCCCGTGTCCGTCACAAGCCAGTAGCGCCCCGCGCCGTGACGGGCAAAGTGATCGCGGGCCTGCGAGAGCAGCCTGCGGCCAAGCCCGTGCCCCCGCGCCTCGGCGCTCACCACAAGCAGAAGCACGCGCGGCTGCGCCTCGAGCCCGGCCTCGACGCGCATCGCCTCCGTGGCGCGAACCTCGTCCAGGTAGACCGGCGGCTCTGGCTCGGCGAGGTGCTCCTCGCGCTCGCGGGCGCGAGCGAGCAGCTGCTCTGCGGCCTCGCGCGCCTGCGCGCCGATGCGTCCCCATCGCGCTGCCGCCTCGGGGTCCTCGTGCGTGCCATGCGTGATGATGACACCCACAACACGCCCGTTGAGCAGCGCCTTTACACCCCAGGTCATGTCTGCGAGGTAGCTGCACACCTCGTCGGTGGCCAGCAGCCTCGTGACGCTCTTACGCTCGTCATCCGAGAGGCTTGCGCCCGCGAGCGCGGTGGCAGAGAGGTCGCCGAGCCCATCGGGGGAGTACCAGGCCGCAGACGCGAGCCCCACGATGTCGTCGAGGTCTGTCCTCGTAATCCGCTCGAACCTGATGCCGTCGTTTTCCATGCGCTCTCCTTGGTGATGACGCTAACGCCTCTGTCGCTTGTCCCCAGCCTACCCGTTGGCTTCGCATCCTTTCCGCGGTGCCGAACTCCGTGCATTGCGGCACAATAGAAGCTTGGGAGCTCAAACCCCGGCCCGGCACGCATCGGCTCCGGCGGAGGCCGCTCCCGCAAGCATTCGCACGCAACGAGGAGGTTTCATGGCGGACGGTTCTATCAAGAGGGCTCTCGTCTCCGTTACGGACAAGACGGGGGTCGTCGAGTTCGTGAAGGCGCTCGAGGACGAGTTCGGCGTCGAGGTTATCTCGACGGGTGGCACGGCGCGCGTGCTCGCCGAGGCGGGCGTGCACGTGGTGCCCATCGAGCAGTACACCGGCTTTCCCGAGATGATGGACGGTCGCGTGAAGACGCTGCATCCCAAGGTGCACGGCGGTCTTCTCGCGCGTCGCGATGACCCCAAGCACATGGCCGAGGCTGCCGAGCATGGCATTGGCATGATCGACCTGGTGTGCGTGAACCTCTACGAGTTCGGAAAGACCGTTGCCAAGCCCGACGTCACGTTCGCGGACGCCATCGAGCACATCGACATCGGCGGCCCGTCCATGCTGCGCTCGGCCGCCAAGAACGCCGACGCCGTGACCGTGGTCTCCGACCCGGCAGACTACGAGGCCATCCTTTCCGAGATGCGCGCCAACGGCGGTGCCACCACGCTCAAGACGCGCCGCGCCCTGCAGCTTAAGGTCTACCAGACCACGGCCGCCTACGATGCGGCCATCGCCGCCTGGCTCGCCAAGCAGGCGCCCGACGCCGCCGAGGCCGGCGTGGAGCTGCCCGCCACCCTCGAGCTCAAGGCCGAGAAGATCCAGGACCTGCGCTACGGCGAGAACCCCCAGCAGGCTGCCGCGTTCTACCGCCTGCCCGGCGCCCACGCCCACTCGCTCGTGAACGCCACGCAGGTCCAGGGCAAGGAACTCTCCTACAACAACCTGCTGGACACCGACGCCGCGTGGAGCCTCGTCCGCGAGTTCGACGGACCCGCCTGCGTCATCCTCAAGCACCAGAACCCCTGCGGCAGCGCCGTGGCCGCCAACATCACCGAGGCGTACGACCGCGCGTTCGCGTGCGACCCCAAGAGCGCCTTCGGCGGCATCATCGCCTGCAACCGCGAGGTGCCCCTCGAGCTGTGCGAGCACTTCGCAGACGTGAACAAGCAGTTCGTCGAGGTCCTCATCGCCCCGAGCTACACGCCCGAGGCCCTCGAGCGCCTCTCGCGCCGCAAGAACCTGCGCGTGCTCGCCACCGGCGGCATCGACGCGCCCGCCGCGCTCGAGTACCGCAGCGTTGACGGTGGCGTGCTCGCCCAGACGGTCGACCGCGTGAGCGAGGACCCCGCAACGTTCACGGTGCCCACGAAGCGCAAGCCCACCGACGACGAGATGGCTGAGCTCATGTTCGCCTGGCGCGTCTGCAAGGGCGTCAAGTCCAACGCCATCCTGGTGAGCAAGGGCAAGGCGGGCATCGGCATGGGACCGGGCCAGCCCAACCGCGTGGACTCGGCGCTTCTCGCCTGCGAGCGTGCCGAGGAGGCCTGTGACCGCATGGGCATCGAGCGCGGCGGCTTTGCCTGCGCGAGCGACGCCTTCTTCCCGTTCCGTGACAACGTCGATGTGCTGGCCGAGCATGGCGTCACCTGCATCATCCAGCCCGGTGGCTCCAAGCGCGACGACGAGTCCATCGCCGCCTGCGACGAGCATGGCATCGCGATGGTGTTCACGGGAGCCCGCCACTTCCGCCACTAACGGGCTTCCCTGGCACCCCATCTTGGCGCTCAGGCTTCGGCTCGCGTATTCCAATACGCGTCGCTTTGCCTTCGGGCCAATCTGGGGCGCCAGGAAACCCCTTTTGAATTGTTTGATGAGGAGCGTTCGTGTCCAAGATCTACGTCATAGAGGACGACGAGGCCATTCGCGGCGAGCTCCTGCGCCTGCTTGAGCGCGAGGGATACGAGACGGGCGCGTGCGAGGACTTCTCGCGCGCGTCCGAGCTCGCCCTCGCCGCCGGCCCCGACCTCGTGCTGCTCGACCTCACGCTGCCGGGCACCGACGGCCAGCTCGTGTGCCGCGAGCTGCGCGGCGCCTCGAGCGTTCCCATCATCGTGCTCACGAGCCGCACCACCGAGGCCGACGAGGTCGTGGCCATGACGCTGGGCGCGGACGACTTCGTGCCCAAGCCGTACAGCCCCCGCGTGCTTCTCGCGCGCATCGCGGCGCTGCTGAGGCGCTCCGGAGGCTCGGCGGCCCGCTCCGTGCTCGAGCACAACGGCGTCACGCTCGACCTCTCCCGCTCGCTTGCGAGCTCGGCATCGGGCTCGGTGGAGCTCACGAAGAACGAGGTGCGCATCCTGGCGCTGCTCATGCGCCGCGCTGGTACCATTGTCTCGCGCGAGGACCTCATGCGCGAGCTGTGGGACTCCGAGGCGTTCGTGGACGACAATACGCTCACCGTGAACGTGAACAGGCTGCGTGGTGCCCTCGCCAAGATGGGCGTCGAGGGGTTCCTGGTCACGCACCGTGGCCAGGGCTATTCGGTCCAGGCGTAAGCGATGAGGCTGGGAAGCTATATCCGCTCGCGCGCGCCTGAGCTCTGCGTCTTCGCGGCGCTTGAGGCGCTGCTCGCGATTGTGCTGCGTGTCTCCGGCGAGGGTGCGGCGTTCGTCGTGCTTGTCTGCACGATCGCGCTTGTCGCAGCGCTTATCATCATCGCGCTGGGTTTTTATCGCGAGAAGGGCTTCTGGAGCGCCCTTGATGAGATGTGCTCCTCGCTCGACAACGTTCGTCTCCTGCCAGAGCTCATCGACCGCCCGGAGTTTCCCGAGGGCCAGGCTGCCTATGACGCGCTCGTCTCCGTCGTGAAGTCTGCCAACGACGATGTTGCCGAGCGGCGTCGCTTCGTCGAGGACTACCGCGCCTACGTCGAGACGTGGGTGCACGAGGCGAAGAGCCCGATTACCGCCGCGCGTCTGGCGCTCTCGAACCTCGAGGAGGACGCGGACGCATGCGCGGGCTGCTCGCGGGCGATGGAGCCCCTCGTCCCGCGCCTGCGATCTGTCGAAGACGAGCTTTCCCGCGTCGAGCGCTACGTCGAGCAGGCGCTGTTCTACGCGCGCTCCGAGACGCTCGAGCGAGACTTCCTCGTCCGCGCGCACCCTCTCCGCGAGATGGTCGCCGCTGCCATCAAGGCCAACGCGAGCCTGCTCATCGGCGCCGGCGTGACGCCGCGCCTGGGCGAGGGCCTCGACCTCGAGGTTTTCACGGACGACAAATGGCTCGTCTTCATGCTGGGACAGCTCCTCCAGAACACGGCTCGCTACGTGCGCCCCGGTTGCGAGGGCTGGCCTCAGGTCTGGTTTGACGCACGTCTTCTGGACGAGGGCCTCGCGAGCGAGCGTGTCGAACTGACCGTTCGCGACAACGGCTGTGGCGTGAGCGAAGCGGACCTGCCCCGCGTGCTCGAGCGCGGCTTCACGGGCGACAACGGCCGTGCCCACAAGAAGTCGACGGGCCTGGGTCTTTGGCTCGTCGCGCGCCTCGCCCAGAAGATGGGTATCTCGGTCGCGGTCGACTCGGCCGAGGGCGAGTTCTTCTCCGTGACGCTGGGATTCCCCGCCAACAAGATGCACTACTTCGAGGGCTAGCGGCTGCGCGCCGGCACCTCGCCTGGCCGTTCGAATGTTCGGGCGCTGCCGTCCGCTACCCAATCGCAAAAAAGAGGGCCAGCCAAGCGGCTGACCCTCGAATGCCGAGCGTTCTATGCGACTGTCCGCCAGGAACTACGCCGCGTAACGAATATGAATGGCGTCATTCACGATGCCGCGGCTCATGACGTAGGTGACTAGGAAGTAGCCGCCGTACGCCGCGAGGAAGATCGCGCAGGTGAAGCCCACCATGCCGCTGATGGTGAGACCTCCGAATATCCTGACGAGGTCGATGACCACCTTGAGCGCCACGAGCGAGTGGGCGATGCCGATCACAAGCGGGAACAGGAAGAACACGGTCTGCTGCGCGAGGACGGAGTGAGCAATCTGACTCTTGTCGCAGCCCAGCTCGGAGAGCACGCGATAGTTGCGGCTGGCGTCGGACACGCCGGAGAGCTGCTGGATGGCCAGGATGGCGGCGCAGGCGATTACCAGCACGAAGCCGATGTAGATGGCGAGGTAGCTGACGGCGCCGTTCATCGTGTTTGTCGTGGCGTACATCGTGGTGCGGGTCGTACTCGTTCCCCAGTAGCCGATGATGCTGCTCTCCGTATAGACCGGGCTGTAGCTGATGTGGTTCGTGTCGACTTGAGCCATGACCTTGTCGCCCTGTTCGGTGCCGACGCCTGGCTTGTTGTAGTTGATGAGCAGGTTCGAGGTCTGGATCTGGAGGTGCGCGTCATCGACGACGTCATCAGGCACGATGATGGTGCCGGCGTTTGAGCCCATGGCGGAGTCTGCGAGGGCACTGTTCTCGACATCCACCTTTTGCGCCGCGGGCGTGAGCTCGTGGCCGCCCAGGCTGATGGTCACGCCGGAGGCAAGGACCTTGTCGTAGAAATCGGTGATGCTGCTGCCCATGTCGCAGGTGATGAGGTAGCCGTTTTCGTCGAGGTTGACCTCGGGCTTGCCGCAATAGGCGAGGAGCTGGTTGTACTGGCTCTCTTTCATGACGGAGAGACCAAAGACGTCTGCGATGGAGTTCTCCATGCCGGCGGGAGTTTCGGCGCCGCTTGCCTTCGAGAGGGAGTTCATATTGAGCGGAGTGCTTACCTGCGTGTCGGCGCCGTTGACAATCTGCAGGACCTCGTCCTTCGTAAGGGGAAAGTAGAGGTCAAGCTGGAGGGGAGAGTCGCAGACGGAGTCGATATCGATTCCCTGAGCCCTAAGCTCGTCTGCGGCGTCAATCGGGCGGTCTGGCATGACGTAGTGCTCGGGGTTGCCGTCCCCATCTTGGCCCTCGCCTGTGATCTCGTTGTACCAGATGCTCTGGCTGAAGTCGACGGGGTTCACGCGCTCGATGGCGTTTGACATGGCGCTGACGATCGATGTGCCGGTGGTGACGGACGTGATGGCGAGGAACAGAATCATCGAGATGATGGCCATCGAGAGCGAGACGGTGTTGACCTTGGCGGAGAGCTGGCGAAGCGTGAAGGCGTTGAGGCCGCGCCAATAGATGCCGCGCACGGTTTGGAGGAGCTTGAGCAAAAGCCCCGAGAGCCCAAAGAAGAACAGGACGGTTCCGAGGGTCACCATTCCCGTGGTGATCTCGAACTGGGTCATCGCGGCTTCGAGCTCTTCGCTCCTGGCGGTGACGGGGAGGCCGTCATGCAGCAGGCGGGAGTAGGCCACTCCGATGAGCACGGCGCCAAGCAGGCACACCAGACCTGCGAGCAGCGGGTTGCGCGTCTTGATCGACTCGTTGCGGCGTCCCGACCCCATGAGGTCGACGAGGCATGACTTGCGCACCACGCGAAGGTTGAACACGAGCGTCACGAGGAAGATCGTGGCGAGGCAGCTCACGGTGAGCGCCAGGGCTCTCGTGGAGAAGATGAACTTGAAGTTGGCGATCTGCGTTTTGAAGAGCGACGCGGTGAAGAAGACCATCAGCTGGGAGAGGCCCACGCCCAAGATGATGCCGAGGACGAGCGCCGCGGCGGACACGATGACCGTCTCGAGCGCCATGATGCGGGCGACCTGGCCGCGCGTCATGCCCAGCACCTGGTAGAGGCCAAACTCCTTGTTGCGGCGCTTCATGATGAAGTTGTTGGCGTAGACCATGAGAAAGCCCATGACCGCGCCGAGAAACACGGTGAGGCCGCCGAGTAGCTCTCCGAGGACCTCGCCCAGGCCGTCGATGTTGACACCGGCGAGGTCGACCTGCAGGCTGATGGTGTTGAACGCGTAGAAGACGGTCACGCCAAGCGTGAGCGTGAGCAGGTAGATGAGGTAGTCGCGCCGCGCGCGGGCGACGTTGCCCCAGGCGAGCTTACAGAGCATCGGAACCCTCACCGCCCATCATCGCGACAACCTCCATGATGCGGTCGAAGAACTCGCGGCGAGGAGAGTTTCCGCGGCGGAGCTCGGTGAAGATCTTGCCGTCGCGGATGAACAGGACGCGTCCCGTGTAGCTTGCGGCGAAGCTGTCGTGGGTGACCATGATGATCGTGGCGCTCCTCTCCTCGTTGAGCTGCTGGAGGCTCTCGAGAAGGAGGCGGGCGCTCTTGGAGTCGAGGGCGCCGGTGGGTTCGTCTGCCATGATGACGGCGGGCTTGGTGACGAGCGCGCGGGCCGCGGCGACGCGCTGCTGCTGGCCGCCGGAGAGCTGGTAGGGGTACTTGTCGAGGACGTCCGCGATGTTCAGGCGGCGGGCCATCTCCTCCACGCGGGCAAGGGTCTCGCCGGCAGAGACGCGGGAGATGGTGAGCGGCAGGGCGATGTTCTCGCGAGCGGTGAGGGTGTCGAGCAGGTTCGAGTCCTGGAAGATGAAGCCCAGCTGCTCGCGGCGGAAGCGTGCGAGCTCGCCTGCGCGCATGGACGTGACGTCGGCGCCGCGCACGAAGACGTGGCCGCTCGTGGCGGAGTCGATGGTCGAGACGCAGTTGAGCAACGTCGACTTGCCGGAGCCCGAGGCGCCCATGATAGCCACGAACTCGCCCTCGTTCACGTCGAAGGAGACGTCCGCCAGGGCGCGCGTGGTTGCCCCGCGGCCCTTCTTGCCGCGGTTTCCGTAGACCTTCTCGAGGTGCTGGACGGAGAGGACCGAGTTCGCAGGTGCCTGGCGCACCAGCGACCCATCGAGAGGAATGTTGGAGTTGGGCTGATAGTGGTTGCCCATGGGTATCCTTTCTTTCACGTCCCGTCGTCGGGGCGCGGCTGCATGACACCAGTATCGTTGCGCGACCGCCTCTGCGGAGCCATCGAATTGGCTTACAGTGTGGTTGCAAAAATGTAATGTTGGGCGCACGCGCGTGCGGGCGCCGGGTGCTCGGTGCCCCTGGTTCCCGGCGCGAGGCGCCCGCAGAAAGGCGGTTCTTCATGGCAGACGGCAAGATTCCCGAGGAGTTCGAGGTGGGCACGCCCGTGCTCGTGTGTCGCTGGCGCCTCCAGGACGGCACGCTTCCACTCGAGAACCGCCACATGCGCGCACTGGGCCGCCGCCACGTGCTGGGCAAGAAGCTCTCGCGCCAGCTTCTGGCCTGGGCCAAGCAGCACCTGGAGTGGACGCTCGAGGACGGCACGCACGACCACCCCGACGGCGTCCTCATGCTCATGGTGGATGCCGAGGGCCGCGCCGCCATGGCGTGCGGCGACTACGAGCCGCTGCCCGATGCCACGCTTGCCACCCTGCTGGCGCGTGCCGAGCAGGGCAGCACCGAGGCGTCCGAGACCGACGTGGCCCCCGAGACGATCTGGGTCTCCCGCGGCCGCGGCCTTGCCGTGGGCATGGCGCCCGGCGAGCACCCCTCCGGCACGGCGTCGCTCGTCGAGGACCTCGCCAAGACGCTCGGCATGCCCGTCGAGCGCGACCCGCAGCTCATCGCCCGTCTCGCAGACGGATCGCTGAGGCCCACCGAGGCGTTCCTCGTCTCCGATGAGCACGGCATCGTGCCCGCTACGGACGCCTCCGGCGCCCTGGCGCAGAAGCTTGCCGGCGGCTGGGACCGCCTGCTCACCCGCGCCCGCCGCCGCTAGCATGCCGTTGGGGACGGGTTCCCGTGGCGAGCCCGGCCCCGGCGCCGTGCCACGGGAACCCGTCCCCTTTGGCACGCCCGGACGCATATCCGAACGCCGGCGGCACTTTCTCAAATTGACGACTAATCGGTGCTCATTTGCGGGATAATCAAACCGCTATGAAGAGATGTCACCCTCTGGCGATCGGGGAAGTCGCCACGGGGTGATTTCGCGTGCTCGGGCATCCGCCAAGGTGGCGGAGGCGGCTCTTCTCGTCAAGCCCGCGCGTGACCTCGACAGAAGGAGAGGATATGGCACGTAAGTTCAAGTCTATGGACGGCAACGAGGCTGCTGCTTGGGTCTCGTACGCCTACACCGAGGTGGCGGGCATCTACCCGATCACGCCGTCCAGCCCGATGGCCGACCACGTCGACCAGTGGGCCGCCCAGGGCATCAAGAACGTCTTTGGTACCCCGGTCAACGTCGTCGAGATGGAGTCTGAGGCTGGCGCCGCCGGCACCGTCCACGGCTCCCTTGGCGCTGGCGCCCTCACGACGACCTACACGGCGTCGCAGGGCCTGCTGCTCATGATCCCGAACATGTACAAGATCGCTGGCGAGGGCCTGCCGGGCGTGTTCCACGTCTCCGCCCGCTGCGTCGCCTCCCACGCGCTCAACATCTTCGGCGATCACTCCGACGTCATGGCCTGCCGCCAGACCGGCTTCGCCATGCTCGCCGAGGGCAACGTCCAGGAGGTCATGGACCTCTCGCCGGTGGCCCACCTCGCTGCCATCAAGGGCAAGGTGCCGTTCCTGAACTTCTTCGACGGCTTCCGCACCTCGCACGAGATCCAGAAGGTCGCCATGTGGGACTTCGACGACCTCAAGGACATGCTGGACATGGATGCCGTCCAGGCCTTCCGTGACCACGCCCTGAACCCCGAGCACCCGCACGCCCGCGGCTCCCACGAGAACGGCGACATCTTCTTCCAGCACCGCGAGGCCTGCAACAAGGCCTACGACGAGCTGCCCGCCGTCGTCGAGGAGTACATGGGCAAGATCAATGCCAAGCTCGGCACTGACTACGGCCTGTTCAACTACTACGGCGCCCCCGACGCCGACCGTGTGGTCGTCTGCATGGGCTCCTTCTGCGACGTGCTCGAGGAGGTCATCGACTACCTCAACGCCCACGGCGAGAAGGTCGGCCTGGTCAAGGTCCGCCTGTTCCGTCCGTTCTCCATCAAGCACTTCGTTGACGTGCTCCCCGAGACCGTCAAGAAGATCGCCGTCATGGACCGCACCAAAGAGCCGGGCTCCATTGGCGAGCCGCTCTACCAGGACGTCGTGAGCGCCCTGTACGAGGCCGGCAAGACCGACATCCACGTCTCCGGCGGCCGTTACGGCCTTGGCAGCAAGGACACGCCTCCCGCGTCCGCCTTCGCCGTGTTTGAGGAGCTCAAGAAGGACGAGCCCAAGCGCGAGTTCACCATCGGCATCAACGACGATGTCACGCACCTCTCCCTCCCCGAGCCCGAGGATGCGCCCAACACCGCTGCCCCCGGCACCATCGAGTGCAAGTTCTGGGGTCTCGGCGGCGACGGCACCGTTGGCGCCAACAAGAACTCCATCAAGATCATCGGCGACCACACGGACAAGTACGTCCAGGCCTACTTCCAGTACGACTCCAAGAAGACCGGCGGCGTCACCGTCTCGCACCTGCGCTTCGGCGATTCCCCGATTCGCTCGCCGTACTACGTCACGAAGGCCGACTTCGTGGCCTGCCACAACCCCTCCTACATCATCAAGGGCTTCAAGATGGTCCGCGACGTCAAGCCTGGCGGCACGTTCCTCGTGAACTGCCAGTGGTCTGACGAGGAGTTCGCCGAGCACATGCCGGCCGTGGCCAAGCGCTACATCGCCAAGAACAACGTGAACGTCTACCTCATCGACGCCATCGACCTCGCCGCCAAGGTGGGCATGGGCAAGCGCACCAACACCGTGCTGCAGTCTGCCTTCTTCGCCCTGGCCAAGGTCCTGCCCGCCGAGGACGCCCTGCAGTACATGAAGGACGCGGCCACCAAGTCCTACATGAAGAAGGGCCAGGCCATCGTCGACGCCAACCACAAGGCCATCGACGCCGGCGCCACCGCGTTCCACAAGTTCGAGGTGCCCGCCGACTGGGCAACCGCCGAGGACGCCCCCTCCACGCTCTCCATCGAGGGCCGCGAGGCCATCGTCGAGCAGGTCAAGAACCTCCTCGAGCCCATCAACCGCATGGACGGCGACTCCCTGCCCGTCTCCGCGTTCGAGAAGCACGTCGACGGCCAGTGGGAGCTCGGTGCCTCTCAGTACGAGAAGCGCGGCGTTGCCGTCATGGTTCCGCACTGGGACGAGACCAAGTGCATCCAGTGCAACCAGTGCGCCTACGTCTGCTCGCACGCCACGATCCGCCCGATCGCGCTCACCGCTGACGAGGCCGCTGCCGCGCCCGAGAACATGCGCATGATCGACGCCAAGGGCAAGGGTGCCGAGGGCCTCAAGTTCGCCATCGCCGTGTCCCCGCTCGACTGCATGGGTTGCTACAACTGCGTGCAGGTCTGCCCGAAGGACGCCCTCACCATGGTTCCGCAGGAGGACGAGCTCGACCAGGCTCCCGTCTGGGACTACGCCGTCAACAAGGTCTCCGAGAAGAAGGAGCTCGTTGCGGCCAACGTCAAGGGCAGCCAGTTCGCCAAGCCCTACCTCGAGTTCTCCGGCTCCTGCGCCGGCTGCGCCGAGACGGCCTACGCTCGCCTGATCACCCAGGTCTGCGGCGACCGCATGTTCATCTCCAATGCCACCGGCTGCTCCTCCATCTGGGGCAACCCGGCTGCCACCTCGCCGTTCACCGTTAACGCCGAGGGCCACGGCCCGGCCTGGAACAACTCCCTGTTCGAGGACAACGCCGAGCACGGCCTGGGCTTCGCCGTGGGCTATGCCGCCGTCCAGAACAAGCTCGTCGCCGAGACGGAGGCCCTGCTCGAGGGCGACGCCTCTGACGAGCTGAAGGCCGCTGCCACCGCCTGGCTCGAGAACCGCAACGACACCGAGGGCTCCAAGACCACGGCTGCTGCCTACGTCGCCGAGCTCGAGAAGTGCGACTGCGACGCCTCCAAGGCCATCCTCGCCGACAAGGCCTACCTCACCAAGAAGTCCTTCTGGATCTTCGGCGGCGACGGCTGGGCGTACGACATCGGCTTCGGCGGCCTGGATCACGTCCTCGCCTCGAACCACAACATCAACGTCTTCGTCTTCGACACCGAGGTCTACTCCAACACGGGTGGCCAGGCTTCCAAGGCCTCTAACCTCGGCCAGGTCGCTCAGTTCGCCGCTGCGGGCAAGACGACCAAGAAGAAGTCGCTCGCCGAGATCGAGATGTCCTACGGCTACGTCTACGTCGCTCAGGTCGCCATGGGCGCCAACCCCGCGCAGACGCTGAAGGCCATCACCGAGGCCGAGGCCTACGACGGCCCGTCCCTGGTCATCGGCTACAGCCCGTGCGAGATGCACTCCATCAAGAAGGGCGGCATGATGAACTGCCAGTCCGAGATGAAGAAGGCTGTGGACTGCGGCTACTGGAACCTCTTCCGCTTCAACCCGGCTGCGCCGGAGGGCAAGAAGTTCTCGCTCGACTCCAAGGAGCCGGCTGGCGGCTACCAGGAGTTCCTGATGAACGAGGCTCGTTACGCCTCGCTCACCCGCGCGTTCCCCGAGCGCGCCAAGGAGCTCTTCGCCGAGAACGAGGAAGCTGCCATGCAGCGCTACGCGCACCTGCTCAAGCTCAAGGCCGTCTACAACGAGGCCTAAGTCCCAAGCGACCGCGCCGCTAGTTCCGTGAGCTAGCAAGGGTCCGTCCCGATCATCGGGGCGGGCCCTTTTTCGTGGTGTGGCGCGCGCCGGCCGCCTTGTCGCGTGCGTTCGCTCTCGTTAATCGCGATGAGTCAGCGTTTTGCTCGCGTCAACGCGATTAACGAGAGCGAACGCACGCCTTTGGCAGTCGATGCGCCTCGGAGGGCTTCGTGAGGCGCCTGTCATCGACAAGGTCGCGGTAGCGAACGCGCATGACTTGCAGGTTGCATGCCGTGAGCGCCGCCTCGCGCTGCCGCTCGTCAAGAAGAACGCCGATGTGGTCGCGGCCGCGTGTCATCGCCGGGTCCTCGTACTTGATTCGACCGTCCATCTCGAGGGCCACGGCGCTTCCGTCCTCTCGTCGTGCGAGAAGATCGACTCGGAAGAAGTCGCCCAGCGGTGTTTTGAACGTGACCTGCAGCTCTGGCGTCTTGTAGCCAAGCTCGATAAGCCTGGCGCGAAGAAGCGATTCGCCCCCGCTTTCGGCAAGTGCGTTTGCGTGTTCCAAAACCCTTCTGGCTTTTGCTATGCCGTGGGCGCCGGCATTCTCGTCGATGAGCCCGAGAAACTCGTCTCGATTCGTGAGGCCAGAGCGAAGCGCGGCATCTGCAATGGCGAGGGCGTCTGGGAATGAGAGACTTCTCGCGCAGTCAAAGATCGTCCTAGCCGGGGATGTGACGGGAATTCCCTCCGCCCGCCACGTGGCGGCATCGGTGATGTTGTGGCATCGAATGCCGTTCTGCAGCCGTCCATGCTCGCGATTGCTAGCAACAACATGGATTGCCTCGATGTCTGTGCCAAAGGCGCCGGTTAGCGCGACGTTGAGGTTGTAGGCCAAGGCGGCCGTGACATGGCAGAAGACTCGATCGGGGCGCCGTGAGCCGATGGTCCGTGCAACCCAGAGATGCCTCTGCCGCGCATCGAGCTTGTTCCAGAGGTCTGCGGGCGCGTACATCCCCCTGCGAGGAGAGACGAGCTCGCCTATGAGGTCGATGGCGTCGAGGAGGTGGAGCCCGACGAGACACGCAGCCTTGCCGTTGAGGAGGGCCAGGACCTCGTGACGCTCGTGACCTGCACGCCCTACGGCGTCAACACGCACCGCCTGCTCGTTCACGGGCACAGGGTGGACGGCATGGGCGACGAGGGCTTTGTGACGGCGCTTGACGAGGTGTCGCGCAGCCTGGGGCTCAAGGAAAAGATTGCGTTGACGCTGCTTGCGCTTATCGTGGCGCTCGGCATCGTGTGGGCGATAAGGGGCCAAGCGGCGGGGAGGGACTCTCATGAGGGAGTGCACTTTCGTGACTAGGAACATGCTTGGGCGCGTGTGGCGCGCGCTCGCCGTCGTGCTTGCCTCGGTGGCGCTTGCCGTTGCGGCCTGGCCGCTTGCCGCCCAGGCAACGCCGCGGATGGACCCTGCGCGTACGGGCTCCCTGACCGTTCGCGCCACCTACGGCGACAGCGCGCTTTCGGGCGTCTCGTTCAAGGCGTGGCGCGTCGCCCGGTTTGGCGAAGACGGCCAGCTCGAGCTTCTCGATGCGTACGCGGGCTCCGGCGTGGACCTCGGTACCCCGGGCAAGGCGAGCGAGTGGGACGTTGCGGCGAGGTCTCTGCTCGCATGGGCCCAGGACAAGGGCGTGGTGCCCGATGCCACGGGGACCACGGGATCTTCTGGGTCCGTCACGCTTGCGGACCTGACGCCGGGCGTCTACCTGCTTGCGGGGGAGGCGATCACGCAGGGCGAATACGTCTACACGCCGAGCGCCTACCTCGAGAGCGTGCCCGGCCTGTCGGACGACGCGGCCACCTATGACGTGGAGTCCGTCTGCAAGGTTGCGCGCACCGACGCGCCCGTCACGCCCGCCACGCCGTCTGACGACAATGGCGGCAGCGAGAGCGCCGGCGCCGCCCTGACGTGGGCGCGGCGCCTGGGCCTCGCACGGACGGGCGACGGGTCGATCACGGCCCTTGGCGCGCTCGTCCTCGTTGCCGTGGGCGCCGTTCTCGTCGTGGCGGGCCTTCTGTTGTGGCCGCGCCGCAACAAGCGCTGACCGGCCCGGCAGCGCCGCGAATTCTCGAAATACCGAAAAATATCGCCAGCTAAAGTCGGCTATCCAATTGTGTCGGCGAGCGGTTGCAATTCTCCGGTGGGGTAGAATGTCATTACCTAATGGGGGAGAGGCGCATCGCCGGGCAAGCCGTTGGCTACCGGAGCCTCTCCACGAGCCTTTGGGTGGCGCATAGCATGAACCCCGCCATAGTCATACCGAGCTACTGGGCCCAGGACCCGTCGCAGCCGGGCGTGTACGATCACGCAACGGCCATCGACGAGCCCCTGCCCGAGCTTGCGCGCTGCCTGGACTCGCTCGATGACGTGCGCGGGGTCATCCGCGTCATCGTGCTGCTCGTGGCGCCGCCCGAGGCGGAGGCCTCAGCGCGCGCCCGCGTCCGCGCCATCGTTCGCGACCACCCAGACCTCAACCCGCTGGTCATTGGCTCGCGAGAGGCGCGTCTCATTGCTGGCCGCATCGAGACGGTGTGCCCCAGCTTCTCGGGCGAGGTCGTGTCGCTTCGCGGCTACGGCGCCATTCGCAACATGGGGCTTGCGGCCTGCGCCATGCTCGGCCACGACGTCGCCGTGTTCATGGATGATGACGAGGTGGCGCTCTCCCCGGACTTTCTTGTTGACGCCGTCTACGGGCTGGGCCGGCTCACGCGCCAGGACCTCAAGATCCTGGCCAAGACGGGCCACTTCGTGGACGCGAACGACTCCCACCTGGCGGACGTCTCGAAGCCCCGGTTCTGGGAGCGCTGGTGGTCCAAGCGCCGCGAGTTCAACGAGTGGATGGCCGGCGCCCTCGAGGGACCGCGCATCAAGCGCTCGAACTACGCGTGCGGCGGCTGCATGGCCGTGCACGCAGCGGCCTTCTCGCGCGTGCCGTTCGATCCGTGGATTACGCGCGGCGAGGACCTCGACTACCTGCTGAACCTGCGCATGAGTGGCCTGGAGATGTGGTTCGACCGCCAGTGGTACGTGAGGCACCTGCCGCCGGCCACGCCAGACGCGCCCAACCGCTTCTTGCAGGACGTCTACCGCTGGATCTACGAGCGGGCGAAGCTCGCCTTCTGCGCGCGCCGGCCGAGCCTGCGCCGCGTGACGGCCGAGTCGCTTCTACCCTACCCGGGCAAGTGGCTGACGTCCGAGCTAGACGCGCGAATCTCGCGCACGGCGTTCGCACGCGCCATAGCGGGGCCAAACCGCGGGGCCTACCTGAGAGTCTGGAGGAAGGGCCGGGCAGATGCCTATGCGTACGCCCAGGCAAACGACGAGAACTACGCGCGGCTGCTGAGCTTCTGGCCGAGCGTCATGGACGAGATTTGGGACGACGAGGCCCTTGCCGCCGCCGTCCTCGAGATGTCGGGCAAGGGGACGGTCCCCTCGCCACATGAACCTGCAGTGAAAGGAGTGGACGCTTGAGCCCCAACCGCCTGAACGGTCGCCTCTCGCGACTCGATGACGTACGCAGCTCGCAGGCAACCGAGCGCATCCTCGGGCTTGCGTCCAAGACGCTCGACCTCATGCGCTCCGGCCTCACGAAGCAAGGCTGCCAGGACGTCTGCCGCCTGCTGCTTCCCGAGACCACGGCCATCGCCGTGGCCATGACCGACACCGAGCGCGTGCTCGCCTACGAGGGCGCGCTCGCGGCCGACTTCCCGCCGGGAAGCCCCATCCACACGGCCGCCACGCTCGAGGTGCTCCAGAGCGGCAAGCTCGGGCTGTTCCAGGCCCGCGGCGAGAGCGACGCCGCCTCCTCCGAGCTGCCGCGCACCGTCCGCGGCGGCATCGTGGTGCCGCTGAACGTGCAGGACCGCCCGCACGGCACCATCAAGTTCTACTACCGCTCGCCGGCAGACATCGACCGCAGCCAGCTCGCCATCGCGCGCGGCTTTGGCCAGCTGCTCTCGACGCAGCTCTCGACCCACGAGCTCGACCGCCAGGCCGAGCTCACCGCAAAGGCCGAGGTAAAGGCCCTGCAGGCGCAGATCAACCCGCACTTTCTGTTCAACACCATCAACACCATCGCCGCGCTCACGCGCACCGACCCCGCCCAGGCCCGCACGCTGCTGCGCGAGTTCGCCGTGTTCTACCGCCAGACGCTCGAGAGCTCCGACCAGCTCATTCCGCTTGCGCGCGAGCTCGAGCAGACGCGTCGCTACCTGCGCTTCGAGCACGCGCGCTTTGGCAAGGACCGCATCCTGGAGCGCGAGCACGTGGGCGCCGGCTGCGGCGAGGTGCTCGTGCCCGCCTTCATCGTCCAGCCCATCGTGGAGAACGCCGTGCGCCACGCCATGCGTGACGAGGGGCCGCTCCACATCGACATTCGCGCGGACGTCGACGAGGACGACGTGCTCATCGCCGTGACCGACGACGGCCTGGGCATGGACGAGCGTGCCGTGGCCGCCCTGCGCGAGGGGATCGAGGGAAATCGGGCTTCCGGCTGCTCCAGCGATGAAAAGGGAACCGGAGTTGCTTTGAGAAATGTTGCAGAGCGTCTCGAGAGGTTCTATGGTTTTGGCTCGGGCATCGATATTATGTCAAAGCCCGGTGAGGGCACGTGTGTGACGTTGAGGCTTGCCCACACTGCCGCTCATAACGAATAACGAGGATGTGCTTGTATGCTGCGTGCCATGATTGTTGACGACGAGGCCCCCGCTCGCTCCGAGCTGCGGTACCTGCTCGAGGAGACCGGTCGCGTCGACGCGATCGTCGAGGCCTCGAGCGCCCGCGACGCCGTCGAGAAGTTGATGGACGGTCGTCCGGACGTGCTCTTTCTCGACATCTCCATGCCCAAGACGAACGGCATGCAGCTTGCGGAGGCGCTCCACAAGCTCAAGAACCCGCCCGCGGTCGTCTTCGTGACGGCGTACAGCGAGTACGCCCTCGAGGCGTTCGACGTCGACGCCGTTGACTACCTGATGAAGCCGGTCGAGACCGAGCGCCTCGAGCGCGCGCTCGACAAGGTGGTCGCTCGCGGCAAGGGCAGCTCCGCCCCCGCCGCTCCCGCCGAGCGCATTCCGGTCGAGAAGGGCGGCCGCAAGGTTCTCGTCCCCATCGACCAGATCCGCTACATCGAGGCCAAGGACGACTACTCCTGCATCTACACGGACACGGACCGCTACCTGTCCGTCATCTCGCTCGCCCAGCTCGAGGCCAAGCTCTCGCCGCACGGCTTCTTCCGCGTGCACCGTGGCTACATCGTGAACCTGCAGTACGTCGAGGACGTCGAGGTCGTCTCGAGTGGCGTGATGCAGCTAGGCATCCAGGGCGTCGAGGGCAAGAAGATCTCCGTCTCGCGCCGCCGCGTCGTCCAGCTCAAGCGCGCCCTCGGTCTGTAGCGCATCCGGCATAGGACCGTTATCCCTGCCCGTCTCGCCGAGAAGGAAAATTGGGACATTGCGCCAGATGCCAGCAGGCATTTTTCTCGCGCATTTGTCCCAAAACTCATTCTCGGCGAGATGGCGTATTCGGGCGACTGCCGTAGCCGCCATGTATAATCGAGCGCATTAATCCGAGGGCAGGGGGACGGCATGGCCAAGAAGCGCATCGACGTGCTGAGCGACACGCACGGGAGGCTCTCGCACGAGGTGCTCGATGCGCTAGACGGGTGCGACCTCATCGTCCACGCGGGCGACATCACCTCGGAGAATGACTTCGTGACGCTGGGCGCCCTAGCCCCCTTGCGCCTGTGCCTGGGTAACAACGACTGGGCGGGCGAGTATGGCCCCGAGGTGACGCGCAAGGTGCGCTTCGAGTACGAGGGCCTGCGGTTCTGCGTCTGCCACTATCGCCAGGACCTCACGGGCGAGCAGTTCGACGTGGGCGTGTTCGGTCACACGCACGTCCCCGAGCGCGACACGCTGAACAGCGGCGCCCTGCTCATGAACCCAGGCAGCCCCACGTTCCCGCGCAGCGCAAACGGGCCAACCATGGGCCGCATCTACGTCGAGGACGGCCGCGCGGTGTCGTCAGAGATCATCAAGCTGGGCGATGGCGAGGACCGCGGCTGGGGCCGTAGCTTCTTCGCCGGCTGGTAGGCGGGACAGCGCATGACATTGGGCACCTGCCAAAGGGGACGGGTTCATCTGGCATGCCAGATGAACCCGTCCCCTTTGGCAGGTGCTTTGGCAGGTGCCCGCGCCGCTACAGGAACTCGCGGAGCTCCTTGACGAGGCGGGCCTTGGGGGCGCTGCCCACCATGGTGTGCACGGGCTTGCCGCCCTTGAACAGGATGAGCGTGGGGATGGACATGACCTGGAAGCGCATCGCGAGGTCCTGGTCGTTCTCGACGTTGCACTTGTAGACGGTGAGCTCGTCTGCCATCTCGTTCGAGATCTCCTCGACCACGGGGGCGAGGGCTCGGCAAGGGCCGCACCAGCTTGCCCAGAAGTCAACGAGGACGGGCTTCTCGGCGGAGCGGATTGCGTCGTCAAACGTCTCCTCGGTGAGCGTGCGCGTTGCCATGGTGCCTCCCTTGGTGGGCCGCCGACCGCGGCCGTGTGCCTTTGATTGGGGTTATACCCAGCCTCATGGTGGGTAGTCAGCGCCCAGGCGGTAGAATCGCGCTAGAGAAGTGGCATCGCCGGGCGACGCGCATGGGGCGCGTGGCGGCGGTGCGGTTGGGAGCCCGGATGGACGTGCGCAAGGAAAGCCTCGACAAGGCGAGGGCCGAGCTGGGAGACCTCGCCCAGGCAGGCGTCGTCATGACGGGCAACGCGTTCTCGCACGTGCTGCTCGTGAAGGGCGAGCCCGAGGTGCCCGCCGCAGACGGCTCCATGCCCGCGCTGCTCGAGGGGCCAGACGGCAAGGCGCTCCATGCCGCGCTTGGGGCCCTGGGATACGCGCCCGAGGACTGGGGCGGCCTGTCGGTGAACGACGCCGATGGCTACCCGCTCGTGCCCGGCACGCTGCGCCTCGCTATCGCCACGTTGGACCCCTCGACGCTCGTGGCGCTCGACGACGCGGCCGCCGCCGCCATCCGCGAGGCGTTCGCAGACGAGCTCGTGGAGCTCGAGAGCCTCGACGCCGCCACGCTCGCACCCGGCCTGGTCGTGCGCATCCTGGGCATGCGCGTCCTGGCGCTCGGCGGGTTCGAGAAGAGCCTGTCGGACCCCAAGGCCAAGCAGCTCATGTGGGCGCGCCTCAAGCAGCTGCCGCCCGAGGGGGAGCCCTACTAGATTGCGCCTCGCCACGCCCGCGCAAGCCATGCTCTCACGCGGGCGCTTGTTTGCGGTACGCTTAAGCCTGGTATGCGAAGGCGGCCTGTCCGCGTGGCCGCCGTCATCGTCCAAGGAGGACACATGTCGAACATCCCCGCACCCGTCGACGCCACCGCGACCCCCGAGTGGGCGGCCCTCAAGACCCACCACGATCAGCTCGTCGCAGACCACTTCAACCTCAAGGACGCCTTCGCCGCCGATGGCAAGCGCGTCGAGAAGCTCTCGTTCGACATGAGCGACCTGCACTTCGACCTCTCGAAGGACCTCATCACCGACGACACCGTCAAGCTTCTGTGTAACCTCGGCCGCGCCGTGGGCCTCGAGCAGCGCCGTGACGCCATGTTCAGCGGCGAGCACATCAACACCACCGAGGACCGCGCCGTGCTGCACACCGCGCTTCGCCGTCCCAAGGACCAGATCGGCAAGTTCGTCGTTGACGGCCAGGACACCGTGGCAGACGTCCACGAGGTTCTCGACCGCATGTACGCCTTCGCCAACCGCGTGCGCTCCGGCGAGTGGAAGGGCGTCACGGGCAAGCGCATCGAGCACGTCATGAGCATCGGCATCGGCGGCTCCGACCTGGGCCCGGTCATGGCCTACGAGGCGCTCAAGCCCTACGCCGACGCCGGCATCGACTGTCGCTTCGTCTCCAACATCGACCCGAACGACATGGCCGAGAAGACCCGCGGCCTCGACCCCGAGACCACGCTCTGCATCATCGTCTCCAAGACGTTCACCACGCTCGAGACGATCACGAACGCGCGCGAGGCCCGCACCTGGCTGCTCGACACCCTGAAGGCCCAGGGCGCCATCGACGGCTCCGACGCCCAGAACGCCGACGCCATCAAGAAGCACTTCGTCGCCGTGTCCACGAACCTCGAGCTCGTCGAGCAGTTCGGCATCGACCCGGACAGCGCCTTCGGCTTCTGGAACTGGGTTGGCGGCCGCTACTCCGTCGACTCCGCCGTGGGCCTGTCGCTCATCGTCGCCTTTGGCCCCGAGCGCTTCGCCGAGTTCCTCGCCGGCTTCCATGACGTGGACAACTACTTCAAGAACACGCCGCTCGAGGAGAACGTCGTGGCGCTCATGGGCCTCATGAACGTCTGGTACGTCAACTTCTGCGGCATGGGCAGCCACGCCGTGCTTCCGTACAACCAGTACCTGCACCGCTTCCCGGCCTACCTCCAGCAGCTCACGATGGAGTCCAACGGCAAGTCCACGCGCTGGGACGGCACGCCCGTGACCTCCTCCACGGGCGAGGTGTTCTGGGGCGAGGCCGGCACGAACGGCCAGCACGCCTTCTACCAGCTCATTCACCAGGGCACCAGGCCCATCCCCGCGGACTTTATCGCGTTCGTGAACACGCCCAACCCCACCAAGGACGGCGACCAGGACGTCCACGAGCTGTTCCTGGGCAACTTCCTCGCGCAGACGAAGGCCCTCGCCTTTGGCAAGACGGCCGACGAGGTCCGTGCCGAGGGCACGGCCGAGTGGATGGTCCCGGCGCGCGTCTTCGACGGCAACCGTCCCACGACGTCCATCTTCGGCGAGGCGCTCACGCCGCACGCGCTCGGCGAGCTCATCGCGCTGTACGAGCACATCACGTTCGTCGAGGGCACGGTCTGGGGCCTCGACTCCTATGACCAGTGGGGCGTCGAGCTTGGCAAGCAGCTCGCCAAGCAGATCACGCCCGCCTTCCACGACGACGAGGCGCTCGCCAAGCAGGACGCGAGCACGCAGGCGCTCATCGCCTACTACCGCGCTCACAGGAAGTAGTCGCCAGCCAGATTCTTCAGCCCGAGGGGCCGTGCCGTTGCGCACGGCCCCTTCTTCTCAGAAGGGAGCGAACGTGGACCAGGCCACAGCCCCCAGGTTCGATGCCGTCATCTTCGACATGGACGGCGTGCTCGTGGACTCCGAGGCCCTCTACATCCGCGAGTTCCAGGCGTTCTCGCGCGCCTATGGGCTCGACGTCACCGAGGAGGAGCTGCTCGCGCAGGTGGGCGCCTCGCACCAGACGTTCCAGCGAACGGTGCAGGACGTGCTTGCCCGCGGCGGCATCGAGACGCCGTCTCCCGAGGAGGCCGAGAGGGTCTACGAAACCTGGGCGGCCGAGAACTTCGAGCGCAACTACGGGCAGATCATGAACCCCGGCGTGCCCGAGACGCTCGATGCCCTGCGTGCCGCCGGCGTGCGCGTGGCGCTGGCCTCCTCGGCCCCGCCGCGCTTCATCCACGAGGCGCTGGGCCAGTGCGGCATCGACGACCGCTTCGAGCGGTTCGTCTCGGGCGAGCAGTTCCGCGAGAGCAAGCCCAACCCGGAGATCTACCTGCACTCCATGGAGTGCCTGGGGCTTGGTGCGGACAGGTGCTGCTGCGTGGAGGACTCCGCGTTTGGCATCGCGGCGGGCAAGGCGGCCGGCATGTTCGTGATCGCCAAGCGCGAGGAGCGCTTTGGCTTCTCGCAAGACGCCGCCGACGTCATCGTGGACGAGATTCCCGGCGTGCTCGACGTCGTGCTGGGGTAGGGGCTGCGGGCGGTAGTGCGTGGCGTTCGCGTCTGCCATGTCCCCCCCCGCGCCTCACGTTTGCTCTAAATAAAGCAGTTGCCATCGCGTGGAAGCGATGACAGCTGCTTTTTCGTGAACATATGCGTCTGTGTTGCCGGGGTGGCGTCGCTACTTGCCCGTCTCCTTGACGGCTCCCACATGCTTGAGCAGGTCGTGGTAACGCTGGGCGCTCATCGCGCGAGACGGAATGATGACGTAGCTGCCGTTCGCGAACGCGAGGACGGCGGACTCGTTGCCCAGGGTGGCGCCGCGAAGGTCTGCGATGCGCAGCGTCTGGGTGTCATCGGGCGAGGTGACGGTGAGGGTGTCCTCGTAGACGGCAATCGAGCGACGGCGCTTGTCGGCCGGGATGAGCGCCGTGTCGAGGCCCGCGCGGCGCAGCTTGCGCAGCTGCATCTGCGGCCAGCGGTTCGCGATGGCCCAGAGGATGACCTCGGCGACCACCATGGCCACGAGCAGGGGCACGTTGTCCTTCGTGGCGGGCGCGATCGCCGCGATCACGATGAGCACGAGAACGGCGTAGCTCGTGACGCTTGCGGGGTTGCGACTCTTGTCGCCGGCGAGCAGGCGGGCCGCCTCGTCGACGAGCTGGGCGGAAAGGTCGTAGCTGAGGCTGAACAGCGGCTTGTCGAGGCCGGCCTCGGCCTTGTTGGTGGCTTTTGCCATGGTGCTCCCATCTGGTGCCTTTGCATGCAAGAGTAAATTGTAGCGTGCCGCCCGCCCGGGCGCGTGGCTCTCGGGCGGGCGGCACGTGGCTGCTCGTATGATGCGTGCGTGCGGGCTCGTGCCCGGTCGCGCCTGGCGCTAGTAGATGCCGCGCTGGCGTCCGGCGCGGTCTCCCACGCGGCGGTGCTGGCCGCCCTTGCCGCTCGGGCGCTGCCTGCGGTTGGCCGGCTGCTCGCGACGGTCCTGCTGGGCGCTGCGGCCGCCCTGCTGCTGGCGGGCGTCTCGGCCCTGGCCGCCGTTGTTGCGCCTGCCCTGGCCGGAGCGCCTGCCGCCGCGGTTGCGCTGCCTGCGCTCGCCCTCGGTCTCGAGCTCAAGCTCGGCGACCTCGCGGCGCGTGAGCTTGGCGCTGCCGGGGCGCTGCGGCTTCTTCGAGGCGGCCTTGGTGGCCTTGCCGGCCTTCTTGGCCTCGCCCTTCGCGGGCTTCTCGTGCTCGGCGAGCTTCTCGCTCTTCTCGGCGCGCGGCTTTGCCAGGGCGCGCTTGCGGGCCGCGGCGGTCGCGGCCTTGCGAGCCTCCTCGCGCTTCTTGCGGGCCTTCTTGCCCAGCGGGCGCCAGTCCTCGGGGTCGCGGTTGGGGTCAAGCTCAACGGGCTTGTCGCCCAGCTCGAGCTCGTAGCTCGGCTCGAACGGCGGCACGATCTTGCCCATGAGCTTCTCGGCGGCGTAGAGCTCGTCGCAGTCGTTCTCGGTCACGAACGTGAGCGCCCAGCCGGCCTCGCCGGCGCGGCCCGTGCGGCCGATGCGGTGAATGTAGTCCTCGGCGTCAACAGGCACGTCGAAGTTCACGACGTAGCGCACGTCGGAGACGTCGATGCCGCGGGCGAGGACGTCCGTGGCCACGAGGACGTCGCAGCTGCCGTCACGGAAGGCGCGAAGGGCGCGCTCGCGCTGGTTTTGGCTGCGGTTGCCGTGGATGGGCGCGCAGGAGATGTTGGCGCGGCGAAGGCGACGGCACGCGGCGTCGGCGCGGTGCTTCGTGCGGCAGAAGACGATGACGCGCTTGGGCCCCTCGTGCTTGAGCACCTCGGGGAGCAGGGCGTTCTTGGCCTCGAGCGAGACGGGGAGGGCGAACTGGTCGATGGTCTCGGCAACCGAGCCCTTGTGGGCGATCTCCACGATGGCCGGGTCGGTCACGAGGTCGCGGATGCCGCCGATGGCGTCCTCGTCGAGCGTGGCCGAGAACAGCAGCGTCTGGCGCGAGGAGGGCGTCTGGCCCACGATCTTGCGCATGGCGGGAAGAAAGCCCATGTCGAGCATGCGGTCGGCCTCGTCCAGGACGAGCACCTCCACGTCGTCCAGGTGCGCCTCGCCCTGCTCGATGAGGTCAACGAGACGGCCCGGCGTGGCCACGAGAATGTCGAGGCCACGGCGAAGTGCCGCCTTCTGGGGCTCGTAGCCCACGCCTCCCACCACGGTGTAGCTGCGGTGGTGCGTGCGTCCCTCGATGGTGGCGCACACGTCTGCGATCTGCTGGGCAAGCTCGCGCGTGGGCGTCACGATGAGCATCTTGGGGCCGCGGTGGCGCTCGGAGTGGCCGAGGCGGCTCATCGTGGGCAGCAGGAAGGCGGCCGTCTTGCCCGTGCCGGTCTGGGCGGCGGCGAGCAGGTCGCGGCCCTCAAGGACGTAGGGGATGGCCTGCGCCTGGACGGGCGTGGGCTGCTCGTAGCCGAGCGTCTCGACGGCCTTGAGGACGGCCTCGGAAAGGCCGAGGTCGGAGAAGGCGGCGGGCGTGCCGTCACCGGGGTTGGTGCTCTGGGTCATGTAAGGTGTTCCTATCTTTGGGCTTGTGCCCGTGCTGCGGCAGGCCCGCGCTCACGGCTGCAGGCCTACCGATGGTCGATTCGTTGCTACCACTGTAGCCGAAGTGTGCTTAAGCCGCGGCCCTGACGCGGTACGCTGTGTGCAAACTGTGGGTGATAGCTGGGACGACTTTGCTGTGAGGAGCGCGCGATGGGGGAGCCGACAAACGACGAGTGGTGGCGACACGACGAGCCCGCCGTAAACGAGCGCCAGACCCGCGAGCACCGCGCCGCCGAACGCCGTCGGCTCGAGCAGGACCCGTACTACGGCGCCGCGAGCCGGCACCGTCCCCCGCGAGACGGCCGCGCCGTGCGTCCCGAGACGGGCCGCAGCGAGGCCGCCGAGCTTCCCAACGCGCGTCGCCGCTCCAGGGGCGGGCACGCCGGCCCCTCGGCGTCCGGCCACAGGGGAGGTCCGGCGCAGCGCTACGGCTACAGCAGCTCCGAGCGCGCAAGCCACGGCACCATGATCCCCGACGACCGCCCGCCGCGCCGCCGCCCCAGGCAGCAGCGCCCGCTTGGCTGGTCCAGCCAGAACGTGCCCCAGCTGCGCGAGACCTCGGCAAGCAACGGCGGCTGGAAGTTCCGCTCGCTGAACCCCGTGCACGGGCACAACATCCCGCCGGTGGTGTTTCTCGGCATTACGGGCGTAATCGCCATCGTGCTGCTCGTCTTCGTGGTGCGCGGCGTGTCCGGCTGCGTGGCCTCCCATGCGGCCGCTTCCGTCGAGGAACCTGCGACGAGCGAGGCGGCCGCCACCGACGACGCGGCCGCCACGACGCGGGCCGCCACCACCGACGACGCCAACCTACCCGCTCACACGGTGCTCGACGAGGGGCGCCGCACCGCGAGCGGCGACGGCCGCATGAGCTTCTCGGCCGTGGGCGACAACCTCATGAACGACAACCTGCTCTCCCTTGCCGACGCCTGGAGCGGCTCGGTGGGAGACGGCTCCTATGACTTCTCGCCCTTCTATACCGAGGTGGCGCCCGTGGTGCAGGGCTCGTATGACGTCTCGTTCATCAACCAGGAGACGACGCTCGGCGGAAACGACGAGTTCGACTACATCGGATACCCCAGCTACAACACGCCCGACTCGCTGGCAGACGCCGTGGCGAACGCCGGCTGGCGCATCGTGAACACGAACACGAACCACACCTACGACACGTGGACGAAGTCCATCGAGCACTCGCAGGGCGTGTGGGCCGCGAAGACCGGGCTCATCACCATTGGCAGCTACGACTCCGACGCCGACCGCCAGACCGTGCGCCTCGTCGAGTGCAACGGCATCAGGCTCGCGGTGCTGTCGTACTGCTACGGCCAGAACGGCTATGAGCAGTCCGACCTCCCCAACGACTACTTCGCTGTGCCCTATGACGAGGCCAAGATGCGCGACGACGTGGCGCGCGCCCGCGAGGTGGCCGACGTGGTTCTCGTCTACATGCACTGGGGAGACGAGTACACGAACGAGGCGAGCGATGAGCAGAAGGCCATCGCCAAGGTATGTGCCGACATTGGCGTGGACATGGTCATCGGCAGCCACGCGCACGTGATCCAGCCCGTGGAGTGGGTGGAGCGCGAGGGCGGCGGCAAGATGCTCGTGGCCTATGGCCTGGGAGACTTCGTCTCGGGCTACCGCAACAGTCCCAACTGCATCCTGAGTGGCATGCTGAGCTGCGACTTCGTCCGCGTGGGCGATGGTGACGCGGGCAATGCGGGCAACGTGGGCCCCGGCGGCATCGCCGTGGAGAACGTGGTCTGGCACCCGCTCGTCGAGCACATGGTGGGAGACGCCGACGTCGTGCGCTTCGTGAAGGGCTACTCGGCCGCAGATGCCGAGGCAAACGAGCTGCTTGCCACCGTGGGCGACCCCACGACCTGGCCGCTCGAGAAGACCCGCGAGGTCATCGGCGACACCATCACCATCGACGCGTAGCCGCGGTGACAAAGGCGCCGGGGTCGATTGCCACCGCCCTCGGGACCCAAACGAGAACGCCCGCCTCGCGTGGGCGAGACGGGCGTCCGGGGGCTCGATACTGACGGGAACGCTTAGGCGTCGCGCTTCTGGCACATGAGCAGGTGGTCGGCGACCATGACGGTCTCGCCCCTCTGGTTGAGCACCTCGAGGTGCTCGGTCACGATGCCCATGTTGGCACGCTTCTTGTGGTCCTTCTTGTCGGAGATGGTCACGACGGTGTGGATCGTGTCGCCGATGAAGACGGGCTTGATGAAGCGCAGGTGGTCGTAGCCGTAGGAGAACGCGACCGGGTTGATGAACGACGCCGTGAGGCCAACGCCCACGCTGAACGTCAGCGTGCCGTGGGCGATGCGCTGGCCGAACTCGGTGTTCTTGCAGAACTCGGCGTCGATGTGGTGGGGGAAGAAGTCACCCGTCTGGCCGGCGTGGATCACGATGTCGGCCTCGGTGATCGTCTTGGCGCCCGTCGTGCGGGCGTCGCCGAGCTGGTAGTCCTCGAAGTAGTAGGCCTTCTCGTCCATGTTCGTATCCTTTCCTCCTCCGGGGCGCTTGTGCTCCGGTCGTTTTCCTCGCCTAGGCGAGAACCTTGTCGTTGTCCTGGCCAACCTTGGGGGCCGCGGGGCCTCCGTGGGGGCGCTCGCCGTCGATGATGATGGGGCAGCACGTCGTCTTGACGCGGGTACCGTTCTCGCGGCTGACCTCCTGCGTCATCTTGAGGTCCGCGAACGCCTCGGTGGCCATGAGCTTGTCCCACGTGTAGACGTCTGCGCACCACACGTCCGCGGGCTCGAGGATCGAGAGCCAGTGGGCTGTCGTCTGCGTTGCGAGGTGCTCGGCCACGATGCCCTTGATCTCGTCGCGCTTCGTGTGCCACGTCTCGGGGTCCGTGTAGCCAAGCAGGGCGTCGCAGCCGATGAGCTCGCCGAGCCTGGGCACGGGCATCATCGCGAGCGCCAGGTAGCCGTCGGCCGTGCTGTAGATGCCGTAGGGGGCGTCGATGAAGGCGTTGGCGTTGTTGACGCGACTGCGCTGCGGGGCCTTGCGGCCATCGTTGAGGTAGGTCGTGAACACCTCGAACTGCGCGTCGAGAAGCGAGCGCATGAGGTCGACCTCGACGTGCGCCCCCTCGCCGGTGCGCTTGGCGCGCAGCACGCCCGCGAGGATGCCCTGGGCGAGGTGCTGGCCGGCGAACAGGTCGCCGACGGACAGGCCCATGGGCGTGGGCGGCTGGTCGGCGTTGCCGTTGAGGTAGCAGATGCCGGAGAGCGCCTGCGCGAGAAGGTCCTGGCCGGGGCGTGAGACCCAGGGGCCCTTCGTGCCGTAGCCCGTGATCTGGCCGTAGACGATTGACGGGTTGAGCTTGGCCGCGCTCTCGTAGTCCACGCCAAGGCGCTCGGCCACGCCGGGGCGGTAGTTCGTGACCATGACGTCGGCCTCTCGGATGAGGCGCTCGAGAGCGGGGCGGCTCGCGGGGTCCTTCAGGTCGAGCGAGACGCTCTCCTTGTTGCGGTTGATGGCGTGGAACAGCGAGCTGTCGCCATCGATGACGCAGTTGGAGATGTAGAGCGTGCGGCAGATGTCGCCGGTGCCGGGTCGCTCAACCTTGATGACGCGGGCGCCCAGGTCGGCGAGGCGGAGCGTGGCCGAGGGGGCGGAGAGGAACTGGCTCAGGTCGAGTACGGTGACGCCCTCAAGAGGCCTCATGGCTACTCACCCTCTTCCTGGTCGAGGCGGAACTCTTCGATGATGCGCTGCGTGTCCTGCCCGAGTCGGGGCGCGCCCTTCGAGGGGCCAAAGTCCTCGCCGGCGAACGTGATGGGGCAGCGGGTGGTGAAGACGTGCTCGCCCTCGACGCGGCTGACGTCCTGGATGAAGTCGAGGGCCTTGAAGGCGTCAGAGGCCATGAGCTTCTCCCAGGTGTAGACGTCCGAGCACCAGTAGTCGTGCTCCTGGAGGGCGTCGAGCCAGTGCTGCGTCGTGTTCGTCTGGAACGTGGCCTGGATGGCGCGCTTGATCTCGTCGCGGCGCGTGAACCACTCCTCCTGGTCCATGTAGGAGGCCACCTCCTCGGAGCCGATGATGCGGCCGAGCTCCACGACCGAGCCCATGGCCAGCGCGATGTAGCCGTCGGACGTCTCGTAGATGCCGTAGGGGGCGGACAGGTAGGCGTGCGCGTTGTTGAACTCGCTGCGCTGCGGGGCCTTGTGGCCGTCGTTGAGGTAGGTCGTGATGACCTCGAACTGCAGGTCGAGCACGGAGGCGAGCAGGCTCACCTCGACGTGGCCGCCCTCGCCGGTCGTCTCGCGGCGGATGAGGCACGACAGGATGCCCTCGGCCGCGTGCACGCCGGTGTAGGAGTCCGCCAGGGACAGCGCGAACGGCATGGGCGGCTGGTCGGCGTTGCCGTTGAGCCACGCCAGGCCGGAGAGCGACTGGACGAGCAGGTCCTGGCCGGGCTTCCTCACCCAGGGGCTCGTGGCGCCGTAGCCGGAGATGCTCGCATAGACGAGGCGCGGGTTGAGCTCGTGGACCTCCTCGTAGCCGAGGCCCATCTTGGCCATGACGCCGGGGCGGAAGCTCTCGATGAGGACGTCAGCCTGCGCGATGAGGCACTTGGCCATCGCGAGGCCCTCGGGCGACTTCGTGTTGAGCTCGATGCTCTCCTTGTTGCGGTTGATCGTGTGGAAGTTGAGGCCGTCCCCGTCGGAGACGCACCCCTCAAGCACGAGGTGACGCGAGCCGTCGCCCACGCCGGGGCGCTCGATCTTGATGACGCGGGCGCCGAGGTCCGCGAGGCGCAGGGCGCAGGAGGGCCCTGCGAGGTACTGGCAGAAGTCGAGGACGAGAATCCCCTCGAGTGGTTTCATGGCGGTCACTCCTATGCCTTCGCGCGCGAGGTCACGTAGATGCTGTCGAGCTTGTCGAGCGCAGCCTCGGCCGCGAGCTCGCCCTGGACGAACTCGTGGAGCACGGGGCCGGCATTGTCCTGGAAGTAGAGGTAGCCGCTGTAGCGCGGGCGCAGGTAGGCGGCGTCGAGCGTGTCGAGCGTGTCCTTGAAGAAGTCGAGCGTCGTGCGGTTGCACTCCTCGTCGAGCCAGGCGGCGCGGTGGCCCGGCTGGCCGCCGTTGTCCGTGTAGAGCGTGCTCTGGACCTCGGGCGAGAGGGCGTAGCGCACAAAGTCGATGGCCATGTCGACGTGCTGGGTCTTGGCGGAGACGGCAAGGCCGGTGCCGCCGAGGACGCCCTGCAGGATGCTGCCGTGGTAGGTCGGGATGTTCGTGGCCTTCACGGGGTGGGCGGCGTAGCCGCGACGTGAGTAGTTGACGTAGCCGTAGACCCACGGGCAGTAGACGGCGGTGTCGCTCGTGGCGAGCGCCTCGTGCACGTCGATCGTGTTGAGCGAGAAGACCTCGGAGGGGCACAGGCTCGCGAGCCTGCGCATGTCCTCGAGCACCATCAGGCCGTGCTCGCGGTCCACGACATGCTCGGCGTCGGCCGGGTTGAACAGGGAGCCGCCGGAGGTGGCGCACATGGCGTAGAAGTCCATGAGCAGGTAGGTGGGCGTGGCCGCGTAGATGACCTTGCCGGTCTTGGCAAGCTCGATGACCTCCTCGAACGTGCGGGGGAGCTCGTCGGCGCCGATCTTGTCGGGGCGAGAGACCGCGACGGGGGAGGCGGCGTCAATGGGAAGGGCGCTCTGGAAGCCGTCGAAGTTATAGCTCTCGAAGGACTTGCCCACGGAGTTCTCGCGCTGGTCGGCGAGGAACTCGGCCGGCAGGTACTCGTTGAGGGGGAGCAGCACGTTGTGCTTGGCGGCAAAGCCCGCCCAGGGGTGGTCGATGACGAGGAAGTCGTACTCCTCGGCAAGCTCCTGGATGGGCTTGCTCTCGAACTCGGACAGCGAGCGCTTCTCCCAGACGATGTCCGTGCCGGGGTGAAGCTCCGCGTAGCGCTGGGTCACCCCAACGATTGAGGTGAACCCGCGACTGTGGTTCCAGGTGATGCCTCTTAGCGTGGTTGCCATGTTCTCTCCCTTTGGGGCGGGTGTGGGGGGTATCGCGCCTGACGCCCATATAGGTGGGCGCTGCTCGTGACGGTTAGAAGTCTAATTGGTAGTACCACACATGTCTAGTTCGGCATTAAAAACGTTAATTGGTAGTACCAATATCACGCTTACAGCCAAAAATCGACCGTTCGCCCTACGAAAAACGCTCAAATTGGCGGCGGTTGTTGCCTTTGCGAAACCACGCTAGTAAACATTGGTGCTACCAGAAGCGATTACGGCATCCGCGGGTCGCGACGCTTCTACCATCCGCAGCAAGCACCAATCGATTACTTAGACAAGGAGCAAGAGATGGCAGCAGCGTTTGGAGTGCTTTTGCTCGCAACCCTGTTCCAGGGTAGCTTTGGCATCTGCTTCAAGAAGTACCAGCCGTTCTCCTGGGAGGCCTTCTGGGCGCTCTTCTCGATCATCGGCGTTCTGCTCATGCCCCACATCTGGGCGTTCATCGGCATTGGCGGGGACTACTTCTCCTACCTCACCCAGACCCCGGCGCCCATGCTCATCGGCGGCGCCCTGGCCGGCTTCTTCTGGGGCATCAGCTCCATCTGGTATAGCCGTGCCATTGACTACATCGGCGTCTCCCTCGTGACCGGCATTAACCTCGGTCTCTCCAACCTCCTCGGCAGCCTCGTTCCCATGGCCATCCTGGGCACCTGGCCCTCCCCGAGCGTCCTGGCGCTCATCCTCGTTGGCCAGGCCGTGCTTCTCGTGGGTGTCATCATCCTGTCCAAGGCTGGCTTCATGAAGCGCGCCGAGCAGGGTGAGGAGGAGCAGGCCACCGAGGGTGGCGGCAAGAAGTCCCTGTTCATGGTTGGCTTCATCATGGCCCTCGCCTCTGGTGCCGGCTCAGCCGCGATCAACATCGGCGCCACCGCCTCCGGCACGCCCGTGAGCATCGCCGTCGCCGCTGGCGTCGACCCGATGTACGCGTCCCTGCTCCAGTGGACGGTCGTGTTCGCCGGTGGCTTCGTCGCCAACTTCTTCTACGCGCTCTACAAGCTCATCAAGAACCACACCTTCTCCGACTACACCAAGCCCGGCTGTGCCAAGGCCTATGGCAAGGTCCTGCTGACCTCGTTCGTGTGGTTCGCCGCCCTCGGCGTCTACGGTTTCGCCACCTCCATGCTTGGCGACCTCGGCCCGGCGGTTGGCTGGGTCATGTTCAACGGCCTCGCCCTCATCGTCGCCAACGCCTGGGGCTTCCGCGACGGCGAGTGGGAGGGCTTCACCAAGCCCCGCAACGTCGCCCTCGTCGGCAACCTCGTGATCATCATCGCGCTGGTCATCCTCGGCGTCACGAACGTGATGTAGCCCGCTTGCCGCGCGGGTCGGCCCCTCGGCCCGCGCGGCGCCTCAACTGACGGGCCCTTGCGCTAGCTTTTCCTCTCGCGAAACACCACCTTGCGTCACCGAACCGGATTCTCATCAGGTATGGAGGGCGGATGCGTCCGCCCAGAACTCAAAGGAGTAAGTACCATGGCAGTCGACAACGTCTCTTCCATTGACGAACTCACCTATTGCCCCGAGATGCCCGAGAAGCCCCGCAACATCGTGAGCATCGGCGTGGGCGGCATCGTCCAGGGCTCGCACTATCCGGCCTACAAGCTCGCCGGCTTCCCCGTGAAGGCCTGCTATGACCTCAACCACGACACGGCCGTCAAGGTTGCCGAGGAGTGGGGCGTCCCGCACGTGGCCGAGACCGTCGCCGAGCTCGTCGAGTACGGCAAGCAGTACGACGCCGTCTTCGACATCGCCGTGCCGGCCAACGCCATCCCCGAGATCCTCGTCCAGCTGCCCGACAACGCCGGCGTGCTCATCCAGAAGCCCATGGGCGAGAGCATCGAGCAGGCCCGCGAGATTCTGCGCATCTGCCACGAGAAGAACCTCACGGCCGGCATCAACTTCCAGCTGCGCCAGGCCCCGTACATGATCGCCGTGCGTGACCTCATCAACCGCGGCGTCATCGGCGAGGTCGTCGACATCGACCACCGCCTCGTGGGCGAGCAGCCCTGGAACCTGTGGCCCTTCCTGTTCCCGAAGGACCGCGTGGAGATCAACTACCACTCCATCCACTACATCGACAACATCCGCAGCCTCGTGGGCGACCCCAAGTCCGTCTACTGCAAGACGATGCAGCACCCCAAGATGCGCGAGCTCGCCCAGACGCGCACGGCGATCATCATGGACTACGGCGATGACCTGCGCGTGAACCTGCACATCAACTTCAACCACAACTACGCCAAGAAGTACCAGGAGTCCATCCTCAAGATCGAGGGCCTCAAGGGCGCCATCCGCGTCAAGCTCGGCCTCATGTACGACTACCCCGAGGGCGAGCCCGACCGCGTCGAGTACATCACGTTCGACGAGGGCGAGTGGAAGGAACTCCCCGTTCGCGGCAGCTGGTTCAACGAGGCGTTCATCGGCACCATGGGCGGCCTGATGAAGAAGCTCGACGACCCGAGCTACGAGTACATGAACTCCGTCGAGGATGCCTTCCACACCATGTGCGTCGTCGAGGCCTGCTACAAGAGCAGCGCCGAGGGTGGCACCCCCGTCGACTACTCCGAGGAGTAGCGCCCAAGCAAGATCCCACCCTCGGGATGAGGGCGGCGCGGCTTTGGGGAGTCGCGCCGCCCGGTTAGATCCCGGTTTTCTCGATCCGTACGATTTCAAATAAGTGAAGGAGCCCCGTCGTCATGATGAACATCGTCGACACCCACGTTCACGTGTGGGACCTGGACAACTACCGCCTCCCCTGGCTCGACGGCGAGGGCCCCGTCCTCAAGCGCACCTGGACGCCGAGCGACTACGCCGCGCGCCTCGACGAGTCCCACGGCTACCACGTGGAGCAGGCCGTCTACATCGAGGTCGACATGGCCCACGACGAGCGCGAGCGCGAGAACGAGCTCGCCTGCAAGATGGTCTCCGATCCGTCTTGCGTCTATGGCGCCGCCTGCATCTCGGGAAACCTCGACGAGCCCGGCTTTGACGAGTACATCACCAAGTGGGCCGCCCGCCCCGAGATCCGCGGCCTGCGCCAGGTGCTCCACGTGCCCTCTGCGGCGCCCGGAACCTGCCTCGCGTCCGGTTTCCTTGCCAACGTGAGGCGCCTGGGCGAGCTTGGCCTCGTCTTTGAGGGTTGCGTGCGCTGCCCCGAGCTCGGCGACCTCGTCACGGTTGCCAAGGAGTGCCCGGACACCACGATCGTGCTCAACCACATGGGCATCGTGGACGCCGACATCATGGGGGCCACGATGCCCACGGAGGACGAGCGCGCCTACCAGGACGCCTGGAAGCGCAACATGGCCCAGATTGGCCAGCTTCCCAACGTGGTCTGCAAGGTCTCCGGGCTCAACCCCATGAAGGAGTGGAGCTGCGAGAGCCTGTCTCGCGCCGTCGACGTGGCGCTCGACGCCTTCGACGCCGACAGGGTCATGTTCGCGAGCAACTTCCCGGTGCTTCACGTGGCGATGACGCTCGACGAGTGGATCTGCGCCATGCTCGAGATGACCGAGGGCCTGCCCGCCTCCGACCGCGAGGCGCTGTTCTCTGACAACGCCAAGCGCGTGTACGGGCTCAAGTAACGAAGGATGACATGTCCGCGGCTGCGGCCTCGGACAAGACGAGAAGGAGTATCACCATGGCTAAGGTTATGCGTTTTGGTTCGGTCTCCCGCACCGACGGCGAGGAGGGCTACAAGAAGTACGCCGCCTATCACTCCAACCCCTTTGAGGGCGTCAACGAGATGATCAAGGCCTGCAACCTGCAGAACTACTCCATCTACTACTACGACGGCCTGCTGTTCTCGTACTACGAGTACGTGGGCGACGACTACGAGGCCGACATGGCCAAGATGGCCGCCGACCCCAAGACGCAGGAGTGGTGGGCTGCCGTTGTCCCCTGCATGAAGCCACTGACCGATGACGGCCCGTGGGTCGACATGCAGGAGGTCTATCACCTGGACTAGCCTACCCCATCGCAATCCGACGGGCGCCCACTCTCCGGGCACCCACCATCCGGGACGCCCGCGACGGGCGTCCCTTTCGTAGGGAGGAAGACATGGAAGGTCTCTACGTTGCATCGATGGTCCCGTTTGACGCTGACGGCCGCATCAATGACGCCGTTGCGCGCGAGATGATTGAGAAGAACCTCGAGCAGGGGGCCAAGGGCTTCTTCGTGGCCGGCTCGTCTGGCGAGTGCTTTTTGCTCACGCCCGAGGAGCACCTGCACCTGTTCGAGCTGTTCGCCGAGTACAAGGACAGGTGCACGCTGTTCGCACACGTGGGCTCGTGTGGCACCGACGAGAGTGTGCGCTATGTCAAGGCGGCCGCCGACATGGGCTACCAGCGCATCGCGGCCACGCCCCCGATCTACTTCGGCTACTCGTCTGCCGCGGTCGCGGGCTACTACGACGCGCTTGCCGAGGCCGTTGGGCATGGCATCTTCTACTACAACATCCCGATGAACACGAAGCGCACGCTTAACCTCTACGACGCCGACACGCGCGCGATGTTCGCCTCGGGCTCCATCGCCGGCGTGAAGCACACGAACCTCGACCTGTACGAGATGGAGCGCCTGCGTGCCATCAACCCCGAGCTCAAGTGCTTTGGTGGCTTCGAGAACGAGATGGTGGGCTTTTTGGCCATGGGCTGCGACGGCTTCATTGGCTCCACGTTCAACTTCATGCTGCCGCACTACCTCAAGATTTTCGAGGCGTTCAACGCGGGCCGCGTCGAGGAGGCCCGACGGCTGCAGGTGAAGGCCAATAACATTATGGAGGTAATCATGGGCGAGGGCCTGTTCCCGTCCATCAAGCACATCCTGGCCACGCAGAGCGTGGACGCCGGGCAGATGCGCCGCCCGTTCCTCCCGCTCTCCGAGCAGGCGGCCGCTCACGTGGACGCCGTGGTGGCGGAGAACCTCGTGGAGTAGCGCACGGGGCAATAGCTGGGAAAAGAGTAGGGGCCGCCTCCCATGTGGGAAGCGGCCCCTTGCAGTCTCGGTCTCTGCGACGGGCTCGCTAGTCCGTGGTGAGCTGGCTGATGGAGTTGGCGAAGAACCCGTCGATGTTCGAGGCGAGCCTCGAGCGGTCGTCCTGGGCAAAGGACTTGAGGACCTTGACGCGCCATAGCACGGCACTCTCCTTCGTGGCCGGCGTGGAGAGGATCTGCAGGGCGCTCTCGTGGCGCAGGACGATCATCGTCTGCATGAGCTTGTCGTAGATGCCGTTGCCGCAGTGGGTGCCCACGTAGGTGTCAATCTCGTCGAGGAGCGAGCAGAAGCGCTCGGCCGAGACGTCGTTCGTGTCGAGGGAGAACAGCTGGTCGGCATAGTCCTGCAGGCGGTCGACGACCTCGTCCGTACGGCGGTCGAAGCACGAGAGGTAGACGGTGCCCTCGATGAGCTTGCGGGCGTCATAGAGGTTCTCATAGTCAGAGATCTCGCGGTGGTAGCTCCAGAGGATGGTCTCCTTGGGGATCTGCGCGCTCTGGGCTGAGACGAACGAGCCGCCGCCGGGGCGAATCTCGATGAGGCCGATGAGCGACAGGGCGCGCAGGGCCTCGCGGATGCGGCTGCGGGTGACGCCGAACATCTCGGCCAGGGAGCGCTCGTCAGGGAGGCGCTCGCCAGCCTTGAGCTCGCCGGACGTGATCTGCTCGGCGAGCTGGTTCATGATCTGCTCGGTGAGCGTCTCTTTCTTGACGGGCTTGACTTCCATGGCTGCTCCGAACGTATGGCGGCGTGTGCTGCTTGTGATACTAAGTGCGGTAGCACCAGTTTATCTCATGATTCCCAAGCGTGACACTTGGGGACGGGGTCAATCTGTCACCGCCGGGCGCCGCCCCATCGTGCTAGCGTAGCTGCAAAGCAAAAAGCCGCCGCAAGGGGAGGACCCATGCAAGAGCTCAGCCAGCGCACGTCTCAGTTCACGGACTCCGTGATTCGTCGCATGACGCGCGTGTCCATGAAGTACGACGCCATCAACCTGTCCCAGGGATTCCCCGACTTCGACCCGCCCGCGGCCATCACCGACCGCCTCGCCGAGGTGGCCCACACCGGCCCGCACCAGTACGCCATCACGTGGGGCGCGCCCAACTTCCGCGCGGCGCTCGCGGCCAAGCAAAGCCCGCGCATGGGGCTCGACATCGACCCCGAGACCCAAATCGTCGTGACGTGCGGCTCCACCGAGGCCATGATGTGCTCGGTCATGACCGTCACGAACCCCGGCGACCGCATTGTCATCTTCTCGCCGTTCTACGAGAACTACGGCGCGGACACCATCCTGTGCGGCGCCGAGCCCACCTACGTGGAGCTCCATGCGCCCACGTTCACGTTCGACGAGGCCGAGCTCGAGGCCGCCTGTGCGCTGCCGGGCACGAAGGCCCTCATCCTGTGCAACCCCTCCAACCCCTGCGGCCACGTCTTCTCGCGCGCCGAGCTTGACGTTATCGCCCGCATGGCCGAGAAATACGACCTGTGGGTCATCACCGACGAGGTCTACGAGCACATCGTCTACGCGCCCTACCAGCACGTCTACTTCGCGAGCCTGCCCGGCATGGCCAAGCGCACGCTTTCCTGCAGCTCGCTGTCGAAGACCTACTCCATGACGGGCTGGCGCCTGGGCTACGTCATCGCGCCGGCAGACGTCATCGACCGTGCGCGCAAGGTGCACGACTTCCTCACCGTGGGAGCGGCCGCTCCTCTCATGGAGGCCGCCGTGGCGGGCCTTGCGCTGCCGCAGTCCTACTACGATGAGCTCACGGCCCTCTACACTCACAAGCGGGACCTGTTCTGCGATGGCCTGCGCAGCCTGGGCTTCGACTTTGTGGAGCCGCAGGGCGCCTACTACGTTATGGCCGACGTCTCGAGTCTGGGCTACGAGAGCGACTACGACTGCGCCGTGGACCTGTGCCGAAAGGTGGGCGTGGGCACGGTTCCCGGCAGCTGCTTCTTCAACGCGCCCGAGAACCGCTTCGTGCGCTTCCACTTCGCCAAGTCCGACGAGGTCCTCAAGGCCGCCCTCGACCGCCTCGACGGCTGGCGCGAGAAGATGGCGAGGTAGCGGCGCGAATATCTGCCAAGAGCCACGTTTTACGCGCGTAATCCGTTGTGGGCCGTGTTTTACGCGTCCACAGCCTCGCTAACGCGTAAAACGTGGCTGTAGACGAGACGAACGCGTAAAACGTGGCCGAGAAATATCCCGTCACGAAGCATTAACAAAAAAGGGCTTGCGCGCGGGCGGGGCGGGCGCGTATAGTCGCACCCAACAAGCGCACGAGGCGCTTATCGACCCTGTGAGAGGAGGCACCATGTTCCAGTCCATGAACAACAACTGGTGGTGGCGCAACTCGATCTCTCTCGGTCGATGGTGAGTCTTGTCGCGCCTTATACCTCGCGAATGAAAGGGCTCCCGGTTCGACCGGGGGCCCTTTTTTCGTCTCGCAACCTCACCACGGCCGCAGCCGGAATCGGCAAACGCAGACACCAATCACGATCACGGAAAGGATCGCCACCATGTCCCAGAACACCCCGCAGCCCCGCACCGTCAACGCCAACGACCGAGGCAAGCTCGACCTCCAGGCCCTCGTCCTGCTCGCCATCCTGCTTGCAGCCGGCTTCATCCTCAACTTCACGGTGGGCAAGGCCATCTCGTCCATCTCGGGCGGCATGATCAGCCCCGAGTTCATCATCTCGGCCTTCTGCCTCACGATCCTCGTCGTGCGGCCCAACATCGGCCAGGCGCTCGTGATCGGCCTCATCTCCGCCGCCGTCATCCAGATCACGACCACCTCGCCGTTCATCGACTTCGCCGCCGAGGGCGTCGCCGCCATGCTCATGGCCGCCATCGTGAACGCGGCTTCCAAGAAGGGCGCGGTCAAGCCCACCGCCGCCGTCGTCGCGACCTTCGTCACCACGTTCGTCTCGGGTGCCATCTTCATGGTCATCAAGATGGCGATGCTCGGCGTGGTCGGCGAGCTTGCCGCCGCCATGCTGCCCGTCGTTGCCCTCACCGCCGTCTTCAATGCCATTCTCGTGGGCGCGCTCTACGTCCCCATCAAGAAGGCCCTCCACATCGCCGACTAGCTGCAACTTCGATTCACTCTCGAACCCTTGCCACTCCCCAGAAAGGATCCCGCCATGGCCACGAACGCCGAAGCCCGCACCGTCTCCTTCGCCGCCAAGTCCACCGGTCTCGTCGACATCAAGTCGCTCGTCCTGCTCGCCATTCTGCTCGCCGCCGGCTTCATCCTCAACATGACGCTCGGCAACGCGCTCGCCATCGTGGGCATCAAGCCGCAGTTCATCATCGCCGCCTACGCGCTCGCGATCATCCTCACGCGCGCCAACCTGGCGCAGGCGGCCATCTACGCCATCGTCTCCGCCGCCGTCATCCAGCTCACGACGTCCATCCCCGGCCTCAACTTCGTCACCGAGCTCGTGGCCGCGCTGCTCATGAGTGCGCTCGTGAAGGCGGGCGTGGGCGGCAGCAAGGTCAACCCGCTCGTCTCGGCCTTCCTCACCACGCTCGTGTCCGGCGCGCTGTTCGCGGTCCTCGGCACCGTCCTCATGGGCGCCGAGCTCGCCACGGCCGTCGTGAAGGTTCCCATCGTCCTGGGCACCGCGGTGTTCAACGCCATCGTGGTCCAGGCCCTGTACTTCCCGCTCAAGAAGGTCCTCGGCAACTAACTTGGATACCATGGGACGCGCCGGCCTCGCGAGGGGCCGGCGCGTCTTGTGCGGCTGCGCACGCGCCTGCGCCCCGCGCACCGCAAATTACCAGCAAGAAAGGCTCACATGAGCACATCCACACCAATCATCGAGCTGAGGGACGTCTCGTTCTCCTATGACGAGGGGCGCGAGAAGGCCCTCGACTCCGTCTCGCTCTCCGTTCGCGAGGGCGACTTCGTGGGCGTCATCGGCCCGTCGGGCGCCGGCAAGTCAACGCTCGCCGCCATGATGAGCGGCGCCATCCCGCATCACTACGCGGGCAAGCTCTACGGCGCCACGCTCGTTGGCGGCCGCGACACCTGCGAGGTCACGCTCACGGACATCTCGCGCATCGTCGGCAGCGTGCTGCAGGACATCGACGCACAGATGGTCGCCTCCGTCGTCGAGGACGAGATGCTCTTTGGCCTCGAGAACTTCGGCGTGCCGCACGACAAGATCGAGGAACGCCTCGCCGGCGCGCTCGACGCCGTGGGCATCGCCGACCTGCGCGACCGCGAGATCGCCACGCTCTCCGGTGGCCAGAAGCAGAAGGTCGCCATCGCCGCGATCCTGGCGCTCGAGCCGCGCGTCCTCGTGCTCGACGAGCCCACCGCCGCGCTCGATCCCGCCAGCTCGCGCCACGTGTTCGACACCCTTCGCGAGGTGAACGAGCGCATGGGCGTCACCGTCGTGGTCATCGAGCAGAAGGTGGCGCTGCTGTCCGAGTACTGCGGCCGCATCGTGGTGCTCGACCACGGCCGCGTGGCGTTCGAGGGCACGCCGCACGAGGTGTTCTCGCACGGCGAGGAGCTGCGCGCCATGGGCGTCGACAGCCCGCGCGTGGCCCGCGTCTCCAACAGCCTCGCGCGCCATGGCGTCATCGAGCAGGGACTTCCGTGCCTGAACGTTGCCGAGGCGTGCGCGCTTGTGGCCGGTCTCGTTGGCACGGGCGCCCGGGACGCCGAGCCTGGGCGCGCTCCGGCGGTCTCGCCCCACGCCCCCGCGCCGCGCCCCCATGCCGAGGGTGCCGAGCCCGTCGTGGAACTCTCCGGCGTCAACTTCTCCTATCCCGGTGGCGGCGCGTCGGTGAAGAACCTCGAGATGCGCGTCTATCCCGGCGAGCTCGTGGGTGTCGTGGGCCAGAACGGCGCCGGCAAGACCACGCTCACCAAGCTTTTGAACGGCCTGCTCAAGCCGGCGTCCGGCGAGGTACGCATCGCGGGGCTCAGCACGTCTGAGGTGCCCACGAGCTCCATCGCCGCGCACTGCGCCACGCTGTTCCAGAACCCCGACCACCAGATCTGCAAGGACACGGTGCTCGAGGAGGTGGCGTTTGGCCTCGAGCTCCAGGGGGTGGATGCCGCCGAGGCCCGCGAGCGCGCCGCCCGCGTTGCCAAGCGCTTTGGCCTGCCGCTCGACGAGGCGCCGTTCTCGCTCTCGCGCGGCCAGCGCCAGATGGTGGCGCTCGCGAGCGTCGTGGTGTGCGAGCCCGAGGTGGTGCTGCTCGACGAGCCCACGAGCGGCCTGGACTACCGCGAGTGCATGACCGTCATGGAGACGGTGCGCGAGATGGCCGAGCACGGCAGCGCCGTCATCATGGTCTGCCACGACATGGAGGTCGTGAGCGACTTCGCCGAGCGCCTCGTCGTCATGGCGAACGGCGAGATCCTCGCGCGCGGCGTCGCGGCAGAGATCTTCTCGGACGCCGCGCTCATGGAGCGGGCCTACGTGGCGCCGCCCCAGATGGTGCAGCTCGCCGGAGAGCTTTCTCGAGAGGTCTCGCCCGCGTTTGCCGGCATGAGCGAGGTCTCCGACATCGTCGACGCCGTCGAGGGGATGATTCGTCGTGGTTAACGTCATCGACTACGTGCCGGGCACCACCGTCCTGCACCGCCTGAACCCCGTGGCCAAGCTCGCGCTCGCCGCCGGCATCATCGTGGCGACGTTTCTGGCAGACACGTTTCCCGTGCTCGTGGGCCTTCTCGCGCTCACGCTTCTGCTGGGCGCCTACGCCGGCGTGCTGAAGAACCTCCTGTCGCTGCTGAAGCTGCTCGTGCCGCTTGCCGTGGTGATGCTCGTGCTACAGACGGCCTTCGTGCGCGGGGGAGACGTGCTGCTTGCGTGGGTCACGACCGACGGCCTCGTCACGGGCGGCAAGGCGTGCCTGCGCCTTCTGGGCGTGGCGCTGCCGCTCATCCTCATGCTCACGGTCACGAAGCTCAACGACCTCGCGAACGCCTGCGTCGAGGTGCTGCACGTGCCGTACCGCTACGCGTTCACGTTCACGACGGCGCTGCGCTTCGTCCCGGTGTTCTCGCAGGAGATGAACGCCATCATGGAGGCGCAGACGGCCCGTGGCGTTGAGTACGACACGAGAAACCCCCTCAAGAAGATCCGCCTCATGCTGCCGCTGTGCGTGCCGCTGCTCGTGAGCTCGGTGGGCAAGACCGACGCCACGGCGCTGGCCGCCGAGCAGCGCGGCTTCTACCTGCGTACGCGCGAGAGCAGCTACAAGCGCTATCCCATTGCGGGCCTCGACGTGGCCGCCCTCGCCGTCACCGTGGCCCTCATCGCCGCCGGCGCCCTGCTCTAGCGTCCGTCCCGTCCCAAAGGGGACGTAGCCCTTTGGGAGCCGGCGCGGGACGCCTCGCAAAACTCGTGGAGCTTTCTTGGCGGGCGCCCGTCTCGTCTATACTGAAAACCCGAGCGCGTTCGATGGGTTCGGGTGACGCCACACCTCGAACCTGGTCAGGGCCGGGAGGCAGCAGCCATAAGGGGCCTCTGGCGGGCACCCGTTCCCATCGAACGCGCTCTTATCGTGCCCCGCGGCCAGCCGTGGGGCATACGTGTATCTAGGGGCAATGTCAGCGCAATATAAGCTGGCGAGCCCGGAAGGGGACCAATGGGCTTCATCAACTTCATAGCCGAGCTGCTTCACGACCCGAGAACCGCCATCGCCGGCTGGATCGCCGCCGGCCCGCTCATGGCCTACGGCTGCGTGTTCCTCATCATCTTTATCGAGACGGGCGTCGTGTTCTTCCCGTTCCTGCCGGGTGACTCGCTGCTGTTCGCCTCGGGCTTCTTCGCCCACAACGGCGGCTTCAACATCATCGCCCTGCTCGGCGTCGCCTGGGTGGCGGCCATCCTGGGTGACCAGTGCAACTTCATGATCGGCCACCTGTTCGGCAAGAAGATCATCGCCTCGGGCAAGGTCAAGGCCATGACGCCCGAGCGCATCGAGAAGAGCGAGAAGTTCCTCGAGAAGTGGGGTCACCTCGCCATCTTCCTGGGCCGCTTCTTCCCGTTCATTCGCACGTTCGTGCCGTTCATCGCGGGCATGGGCGGCATGCACTGGCGCAACTTCGTGCTGTTCAACGTGCTGGGCGGCGTCACCTGGTCCACGCTGTTCACGCTGCTTGGCTACTTCTTTGGCGGCATCCCGTTCGTGCAGGATCACTTCGAGCTGCTCATCGTGGGCATCGTCGCCGTGTCGATCATCCCCACGGTCGCCGGTCTCGTGAAGGCCAAGCTTGGCAACAAGAAGGGCGCCCACAGCAAGTAGGCGCCGCGCCCGTTCGCCTTGTGCCCGTTGCATTCGCTGACGCACCACAAAGATTGGCCTTTTGCCAGCTAAACGCTACCGTTCGCGGCGCGGGATGAGTACGGGCTGCCGTGGCGGGCAAGAATGACAGCGAAGCGCGCGTCCTCCTGAACGTTCGTCTCCCCCTCCGGTCGTCGGGTAGTCAGTTTGGGCGCTTACAATGGCACGTCCAATAGTTCGTCAGAGATTCTTCCAACCCCCTGTTCTCTGGGAGGACGCGCGCCACAGAGAAGATTCCGAGCCCCTCGCTAAGCGAGGACCGGCGCCCTAAGGCGGCCTGGGCTCGGCTAAGCGCCCCGACGCAACGCCGGGGCGCTTCTTTTTTGCGTGGGCGGGCTCGCTGGGGCCCTCCTGCACGGAAATGGGCCGCATCGGACGAGGCGGACGGCGAGGCCCGGTGACCTGCACACAATTCGGGCTTATCGGACAAAGCGGGTGCGAGAACGGCGGCGACCTGCACGGAAAACGGGGTTATCGGCCCCGCGCTGCTCGCCAGCGGCCGATAACCCCGAAAAACGTGCAGCTGGATCCGCACCGGTTTCGATAACCCCGAAAAACGTGCAGCAACCCTACGCCAGTCGCAGCGCCCGCGCCCTACAGCGCGAGAATCGCCTGCCGAGCCGCGCCGAGAAACCCTGCGTCGTTGCCAAGGCTCGCCGGGCGGATGGGCGTGTCCTTGCAGCTCACGATGGCAACCTCGCGGTAGCGCTCGACGCACGCCTCGCCAAGCGTGTCCCAGCCGCCGCTCATGCCGCCGCCGATCACGAACGCGTCGGGGTCAACGACGACGGCCACGGCCGCGAGCGCACGTCCCAGGTAGTGGCCAACGCGTTCGCACGCCCGCCTCGCCTGGGCGTTTCCGCCGCGTGCTGCCTCAAAGACGGCGAGCGCGTCCGTGGTGTGGGCGATCTCGACCGGCTCGGCGCCGTCCTTCTCGCACTCCTCGCGATACAGGCAAATGAGCCCACGAGCGCTCGCGTACTGCTCAAGGCAGCCGTGGCAGCCGCAGTTGCACGCCTCGGTCTCGCTGGGCTCCACGTTGATGTGGCCAATCTCGCCCGCGGCCCCGTGCGCACCCGCGATCACGCGCCCGCCAATGACGACGCCCGCGCCCACGCCGGTCCCCAGCGTCACCATCACGGTGCTGCCCGACGCGTCGCCTGAGCCAAGCCACGCCTCGCCCAGCGCCGCGGCGTTCGCGTCGTTCAGCGCGGCGATGCGTGCCGTGGGAAACGCACTGCCCAGGCAGGCGAGAAGGCCGTTGAGGTCGAGCGTGATGTTGGGCGCCATGGCGAGCGTGCCGTCCTCCAGGACCACGCCCGGCACGTCCACGCCCAGGGCCGCGACGTCGCTCGCGCCAAGCCCAGCCTCGCCCACAAGCGCGGCCGCCGCGTCGCGTACCTCGGCGAACGCCTCCTCGTTGTCGAGCGTGCCCGTTCGGACCTTTGACGTTGCGAGGGCCTTGCCGCCCTCCGTCACGACGCCCATCTTGATGCTCGTGCCGCCGATGTCCATGCCAACGACGACGCTGCCGCCCCTGTCCGCCATGCTTCCTCCTTTGTCGGTATCGCCCAACTTTAGGCCATTGCGGCCGGGGCGGCGCGTGCGCCCGGCCTCATGCCGCCCACCGCCCAATGCTTCCCGTCTGCGGCCGTCCCGGGCCCCGAAGCCCCAATAGAAGGGACAGTAGTGGAATGGCCGCTCCCGGGGAGGGGCGCCCAGCCAACGAGAGAGGACCAATCCATGGGGGAGAAGAAGCTGCTCGAGCCAATCGAGGTAGGCCCCATCACGCTTAAGAACCGCGTCATGTTCCCGCCGCTCACGACGGGCTACGAGGAGCGCGACGGCTCCATAGGCCCGCGCAGCCTCGCGTTCTACGAGCGCCTGGCTGCCGGCGGCACCGGCTACATCGTCATTGGCGACGTGGCGCCCGTGAACACGGCGAGCCCCACGCCCAAGCTCTGCTCGGACGAGCAGATTCCAAGCTTCGCGGCGCTCGCCGATGCCGTCCACAAGCACGGCGCCAAGCTGGCGCTGCAGATCTTCCACCCCGAGTACGACGTGCCGGGCGTGGGCCGCATGATCGTGGGGTCCATGGCCGCCGCCAAGGCCGCCGCTGCCGCCCGCGCCGCCGGCGACGAGGAGACGGCCGCCGCCAAGACGGCCGAGTCCGAGAGGATCCGCGCGGACGCCTACGCCAAGCTCCACCACGACATGCAGCACTTCGCGAGCGAGGCTACGGCCGAGCAGCTCGCCCAGATCAGGGACGCCATCGCCGCGTGCGCCGCGCGCGCCCAGAAGGCCGGCGTGGACGCCATCGAGGTCCACGGAGACCGTCTCGTGGGGTCGCTGTGCTCCAAGACGCTCAACCACAGGACCGACGAGTACGGCGGGTCGCTCGAGAACCGCACCCGCTACGCGCTGGAGGTCGTGGCGGCCATCCGCGAGGCGGCGCCCAGCCTCATGCTCGAGTACAAGCTGCCCATCATCACCACCAACGCGGACGGCAGCCCGCGCGGCAAGGGCGGCCTCATGCCCGACGAGGCCTGCGCGTTTGCCGTGGCGCTCGAGGCGGCCGGCGTCCACATGATTCAGGTGGCCCAGGCCAACCACACCGGCAACATGGGCGATACCATCCCGCCCATGGGTGAGGTCCCCTACAACTGGACACTCCCGGTAGCCTCGCGCATCAAGGCGCTCGTGAGCATCCCCATCGCCACCGTGGGCCGCGTGGTCACGCCCGAGGCGGGCGAGAAGATCTGCGAGGAGGGACAGGCGGACGTCATCGGCTACGGCCGTTCGCTGCTCACCGACCCCGACCTCGCGAACAAGTTCGCCAAGGACATCCCGGTGCGCCTCTGCCTCAACTGCAACAAGGGCTGCGTCGACGCCATCCAGGGACGCCGCTGCATCTCCTGCGTCCTCAACGCCGAGAACGGCGACGAGGCCACCATCTCCATCAAGCCGGGCGAGGGCGAGAAGTGCGTCGTGGTCATCGGCGGCGGAATCGCCGGCTGCGAGGCCGCGCGCGTGGCGGCGACGCGTGGCTATGACGTCACGCTCTATGAGAAGCAGCGGCGTCTCGGCGGCCAGATCTGGCTCGCCGCGGCTCCCCCGCGCAAGGCAGAGATCGCCCGCGCCATCGAGTACTACGAGGCGGAGCTCCCGCGCCTGGGCGTTGCGCTCGAGCTGGGTCACGAGGCGGGCGCGGCGGAGGCGGCCGGGGCCGACGCCGTCATCGTCGCGGTGGGCGCGCAGGACGTCACGGTGCCCGTGCCTGGTGCGGACGGCGCCAACGTCGTGTCCAGCTGGGACGTGCTCGCCGGCAAGGCGCCCCAGGTAGACGGCAGCGTCGTGATCATCGGCGGCGGACTTGTGGGCGTGGAGACGGCCGAGTACCTCATCGCGCACGGCTGCAAGGTCCAGATCGTCGAGATGCTCGACAAAATCGCCGCGGGCGAGTCCGCGACCATCCTGCCCACGATCAAGGCGGAGTTTGCCCAGGCCGGCGTGGTCGAGCACGTGAACACGAAGCTCGTCGCCGTCACCGAGGAAGGCGTCGACGTCGAAGGCCCGGACGGTGCGTCCTCCATCGCGGCAGACTGGGTCGTCATGGCGGTGGGCTCCAGGAAGCTCGCGTTCGACGCTGCGGGCATTGACGCCCCCGTCTCCTTCGTGGGCGACTGCTCCGGCGAGCGCACGGCCGACATAGCCGCCGCCATCCGCAGCGGCTACACCGCCGCCAACGAGATCTAACACGTCCCAAAGGGGACGTAGCCCTTTGGGACGCGAACCCGAAGGGCCGCGGGGCCGCCTGGAGACATCCGGGCGGCCCCGCGCTTTGTATACTGGATTGGTCTGGCGCGACCCACCCGGCCTGCGCCACCAACCTTGTCGGAGGCCACATGGAATCGCTGTATCGCAAGTATCGTCCGCAGACGTTTGAGCAGGTAGTTGGCCAGGCCCACGTCGTCTCGACGCTCGAGCGCGCCGTGTGCGAGGGGCGCCTGTCCCACGCCTACCTGTTCTGCGGCCCGCGCGGAACCGGCAAGACCACCATGGCCCGAATTCTCGCCAAGGCGCTCATGTGCGAGCAGGGCGAGGGCCATCTTCCAGACGGAACGTGCGAGGAGTGCTGCCTCATCGCCGCCGGCGAGCACCCGGACGTCTACGAGCTCGATGCCGCGAGCCGCACGGGCGTCGACAACGTGCGCGAGGAGATCATCAACCGTGTCGACTACGCGCCGGTGCGCGGCCGCTACAAGGTCTACATCATCGACGAGGTCCACATGCTCACGCCGGCGGCGTTCAACGCGCTGCTCAAGACGCTCGAGGAGCCTCCCGAGCACGTCGTGTTCATCATGTGCACCACCGACCCGCAGAAGATCCTCGCCACGATTCTGTCGCGCGTGCAGCGCTTCGACTTTCACTCCATCGCGCCCGACGAGATGCGCACCCACCTTGCCCACGTGTGCGACGAGGAGGGCTTTACCTATGACGGCGAGGCGCTTGACCTCGTGGTTCGTCATGCGCGTGGCGGCATGCGAGACGCACTGTCGTCGCTCGAGCAGCTCTCGGTGTTCGGCGCGGGCAACGTGAGCGTCGAGGCGGCCCGAGACCTGCTTGGCGAGTCGAGCGACTCGGCGCTGTCAGACGTGTCTCTCGCGCTGGCCCGCCGAGACGTGCCGGCCCTCTTTGGCAAGGTCTCCGAGCTCGTCGACGGCGGCCGAGACCTGCTCCAATTCACCCGTGAGCTGGCGTCTCGCGTGCGTGACGCGTACGTCGTGGCCGTTGCGGGCGCCAAGCCAGGCGTGGTGAACGTGGCCGAGGGCGAGCTGCCCCTACTCTCTGAGGAGGCTGCCGCCTATGGCAGCCCCGATCGCCTTGCCCGCGTGCTCACGGTGCTGGGCGATGCGGCAAGCGAGATGCGCACGGCCGTGAACCAGCGCCTTGTGCTCGAGATTGCCCTCACGCGCTGCGCCCGTCCGGAAAGCGACCTGACGCTCGAGTCGCTTGCCGAGAGGATTGCTTCGCTTGAGGCGAGGCTTGCGGGCGGTGCCGCTCCGGTTGCCGCTCCGGCCGCGGCGCCCGTCTCGGCCACTGTGCCCGCGCCTGTCGCGAGCGCGCCCGTGCCCTGTCCTGCCACGCCCGCTTCGACGCCTGCGCCCGCCGCTCCCAAGCCGGCGGCCCCCAAGTTCGTGCCTCCCGCGCTGAACCTGCACCACAAGCCCGCAGCGAGCGCGCCTGCCGCTGCGGTTCCGCCTACGCCCAGGCCCGCAACGCCCGCGCCGTCGTCGGTGGCCGCGCCCGTCGCCTCGGCCCCGGTCGAGAACGGCGCGCTCCAGCGTACGTGGAAGGCGGTCGTGGACGGCCTGCTCAAGACGAACGCTTCGTGCGGCTCGCTGCTGCTTGCCGCCACGGCCGCGGCGGACGACGGCTCCACGCTCACCGTGACCCTTCCCGGTGGTAGCTCCTTCACGCGCCGCATGCTGGAGCGCGCCGACGTGAAGGCCATCGTCGACAAGGCCGTTGCCTCGGCGTTCGGCTCTCCTCGCACGCTGTCGTACGCAAGCGACGGCGCCGCTCCCGCAAGACCAGCCGCACCCGCTCCGGCAGCCCCCAGGCCCGCGCCTGCTCCGGCGCCGGCACCGACCCCTAAGCCCGCGGTTCCGCCCGTGCCCGCGCCGCCTGCTCCCGCCGCCGCGCCCGCGCCTAAGC
>ERZ1035027.121-NODE-121-length-48923-cov-86.787857_pt1 | contig 48923 bp, 75 predicted proteins | sample MGYA00520604_ERZ1035027 | MGnify/ENA primary metagenome ERZ1035027 (study PRJEB33766, sample SAMN09781743) | gut metagenome | biome: gut microbiome | host: Homo sapiens | place: Madagascar | study: EMG produced TPA metagenomics assembly of the PRJNA485056 data...
AGTAAATTCGCCACCCCGATATCTGTGGTATTTCGGGGTAAAATGAGGTATTGACCTGTAATTCTCTATTGTTTTATAGTATATACTCTACAGAAGGAGAGAAACATGATTCATCTTAGAGATAATTGTCACGGAACTACAAAATTTAAAGAAACAGAATTGTGCAGTATTTGTGCACTTCATGACCACCATGATTTTGTGAAAGCGAAAAATATGGGTCTTCCTGCGCGTAATGAACTCTATCAGAAAGTTCTCAATGGTCTTAACGATGGTCGATTGTGGAGGGTACAGAAGAAACCAAACAGCGAATGTGGACATCCGGGCGTCCGTAACACCGCTGGTAAATGTGTCTTCTGCTTGACCGAGCAACGCATGACGGGGGAATGGAAAAAACCAAAACCAGCCATTGTTAACACCGCTGGTGAGGTTGATGCACTGCGCGAGAATATCGCAATGATTGAGCGCAACATTACAGTATTGAATGAGCAGTTGCAGATGATGAAAAACGCCCTGTTACTGAGTGAATCAGGAATTCACGTTGGTGTTATTAAAATGAAATCACCGCGCCAGCAAGCCATCGCCGACGGCAAACGCTGGTACATTCCGTATGAGCCTTGCAAGCATTGCAATATTATTGCAGAACGTTATGTAGCGAATGGTCGCTGTCGTAATTGCGGTGGTAAATAATAAATAAAAAACAAAGCCCGCTAAATGCGGGCCTTTTATTTACTTGAGTAACTGTATTCCGTATTTCCCTTTCCCTTCCAGTCCGTACTGGTCCTTAATCATCTCCACAGGGATTGATATTCTACCAATCTCACCGTAGTCTCGATGATATGTTATGACGGTAGCACTTCTTCCGGAGTCGTAACCTCCGTTACTTGAATACTCGTCTTTGGCCGCCAGAGTTTGGTGCATCTCAGTAACGAACATGTTGCTCTCTGCTACTTTCCGGTGATGATAGTGCCCCGTGTGTAGGTAGCCAAACTTAGTACGACCGTAAATCTCCCGGAACTTACTGGCAAATACTGCGTCCAACTTTTCCATTCTGGAACAATGCCCGTGATGGACACCAATCATCACTTTGCCGAATTCGATTGCATAATAGGGGCTCTGTTCTTCCACAATGGTCACGCGGGGATTATCGCAATACACCTCTTTAAACATCTCTCGCAACCACACGGCGGACGCGAGGTCATGGTTACCCGTGGCGATTAGCAGCGTCACTTTCCGATGCTTCTCCAGACACATGTTCACGGCTCGCTTAATCACACGGATAGCAGTCTGGACAACTTTGAAGAAACGCGTATCAGAGTCGAGAATATGTCCGGATGTTGGTGTAACCGCCTTCAGTCCGTCGAAGTGCAGGAAATCTCCCTGAAGGTTAATGAGACACTCTGTTGCGTTGGGTGCCAATGCTGTCGCTGATTTGAACCACGACGATATGAGATGCTCCGCAATGTTTGTATCATAATCGTCCCCACCCTCTTCTTCACATGCTAACATACCAATGTGTGCATCCGTTACTGTGTACATATTCAGGAGAGTGGTATCCTCATCACGGGATATTAAATTAATTTCCTCTAGTGGGGATAAGCACTCTGTAAGCGCCGCAATCGCTTCCTGCATCATTTTTAACTGGCGCTCGGAGTCCACATCGGTCTTGACCCATTGCATCGCCAGGGTGCCGTCTGACTTCACCAGTGACGATGTGCCTTTCACCTTGTAACCGTCCGGCACAAAGCGAGACACATTACCACCGTGACCCAGACCGCGCGCACCGAGACGTTTAATGCGGCGGTTAATGTTTCCCGGGCTCATACTGTACTTTTTCGCTATAGCATGACCACTCATTCCCGCAGTCACGTCGGCCAGTAATTGCTCATCGGTCAGTATACTCATTACGCTTTGCTCCGGCTTTTAACTAACTGGTCAATAACAACCGTGAAGAACTGGTTACATCCTACATTCGGGTAGTCAATGCCAAACTTGTAACCCTTAATGATAAGGTCGGTCGCCGCAGGATTGCCGCCCGGGTTAGCTTGTTTAATCACTTCCTGTACACCCATCTGCGCACGTTGAGCGCTACAGCCGTTAAAGAGCAGGTTAGCAACCCGTGATTCATTTGCCTCAGCAGTAACAGCCGCATTGGCAGTACCGCACAGCATCAGACAGAACAGTAATTTACGCATTTTCGTATCTCCAGGTATGCGCGCCTGCGCATTTGAGCGCGTGCGCCATAATTTCATCATTGACGACTGCAAACATCAGCTTCGTGGCATCAATCGTAAAGTGACGACCGGCTAACAGGTCATCAAATGTCACATCGTGTTTACGTAACCATTCGTAAGCATCACGTGGACCGGTCACCAGCACATCATGACCCGCACAGTACAGCGCCCTTGCGAGCGCGATATTGTCCTTAATAGGTTCGCCCTGCGCATCCCGCAGTACACCGTCCAGGGCGAACAACACCGATTTCACTCAACCTCCCACTTGATGCTAGCGGCATGAGCCGCCAGGCATTTATTGAACCCGTCGTTGTTATTAGTCAGCCCAAGATTCCAGCCAGCAGTTAAGCCAGCTCTGTAGGCGCTCTCCTGCAAGTTTTCTACAGTGACGGTGCATGACTCCGGTTCTACCACCCGCGCCTCAGTCGCTAAACAGCGCTCCATCAATTGACAATAACTTAGTGCTTCCATATCCACTGCTCCCGCACTTTACCTTCGACAATGAGACGAGTGACACACAGCCCGTCCCGGTCAGCCTGTGCACGCATACGTGACAGTGTGTTTAGCGCCTGAACCTCGGTCATATTACCCAGCAGGTCAGACAGTTTGTGATGGCTGATGATGTTTTTCATCTTGGTTGTTCCTCTCCGTTATTTTAACATGTGCATCCGAAATCGAATTCGGCGGCGAACGCTTCGTATTTTCTGAGAAGTTCGATGTAATCTTTACCGAGTTGACATGCTTCTTCGACTGTCAACTCTATCTGGTCGAGTGTGCTATCAGGTTGCATTTCCAAAAGAGTTTTGGCGATATCTTCTGTTGTTCTGCCCATCTTGTTGTACCCTCTGTTGTTGTTCCGATGACTTAAAGATAACTCACCTTGACGATGTCGTCAACACTAATTGCAAAAAAAAGCCCCGAAGGGCTTATTTAGTTTCCGCAAAGGCTAACGCGCTTGTATCACCCTGTGCCGCCGCGTAATGGCGCGCCACGTCTGCTGCATTTGTGAGATTAGCGTGAATATGTCCAATCTTGATATATAACCGTGGCTTACCACCGTCAATCATTATCACGTTGTTCACGCGCCCATCCTTGAGCGCCGGGTGCCAGTCGTAACCCAGTTGACGCATCATGTCGCGACGTTTACCCACCGGCACAGTACGGTCGGCGCGCATCTGGCGTAACAGGTTGTCCAGTGCCTTACTGCTCACCCAACCACCCGCAAAGCCCTGACGACCCTCGTCAATTGCTTCCATAATTTCCTGCTCAACACTACCGAGTGATGCTGTCACAGCCTCGTGAGTGCTGCTGGTCTCTGGTGCACGCTGACAATGTGTCGCCGGGTTAAATTGTGCGGGAATGGCGTAGTTCTCCAGATAATGCGTTACGGCTGCAAATCCGCCACCACGTTTGAGCCAGTCATACAGGTTGGGGAAGTAATCGCCACCCATACCGTCACGTACAATGTCGATATGCTCCTGCTGTGCGGTATAGAAAATGGCGAACCGGCGGTCATTAGCTGTCTTGCGCACGGCGTTTTTGTGGTTACTATTGAACATGAAGTTAGCACACAGGCGGTGCATCACCTGGTCCTGCTGCATCGCACGCTTAGCGAGGTACTCACCAGTAATCATCGGCTTGAGTGTTTCAATCAGTTCGAGTTTCTGCTCCGGAACGTAAATGTCTTCCACGCCGATAAATATTTTATCGAACAGCCAGGCGTTGAACTTCTCACCAATTTCCTGCGCTGGCGGCATGTGGCTGTAACGTGAACCGACCGCTTCCATTACGCACAATGTGAACAGTGTTTTACCGTTACCTTCGACGCCCTGCAGCAATGGTGCCCATTTAAATTTAGTTCCCTTGTACTGGACGCACGCCGCCATGTAGGACAACAGAATGTCGCGGTCACGCTCGACGGGTAACAGTTTGGTCAGATGAGTGAGGAAAGGTGTCACATCGCCCGGGACGCTCGCCACCGTCACCGGTACGTATGCGTTAACATGACGCAAACCGTCTTCCTCAATAATGGCACCCTGTGACAGGTCCGGACGGAATGTCGAGCGGTCAACTTTCGGGAACATGATGCACTGACTCCGTGTGAAGGCTTCGAAAGCAGACTTTGTTGTTTTTTCGTTACTGTCATCTAACGCGAAGGCATAACCACCGTACATAACGTCGAATTGTTCCGATTTCAGCATTTGACCATTTGGGGTTAATACACGATGACTATCGGCTACATATACGCAGCCTTTAAAATGGTCTAATAATTGAGACCCACCAATGAACTGATAGCCGCTGCGGATAATTGGCGTATTAGATTCTACAACCTGCGCGGGGGTCACCAGTTCAATCGGTGCGCCGACGCTATAATAGGTTGTGAGAAGCCCGGCAGCGTTGAGGATGGTGCGCTCCAGGTAAGATTTATTGGTGAACCATTTATCTCTTTTGAGTCCACTTTGTAGCATCAGCGATTTAGTTCTTTCGCAGTTCCCACCTGTCCACCATAAAAGTCGGGTGGCGAGAGATGAATCGAGTGATGAACGGTCGTCATCTTCCGATACCACGCCGTTCCACAGGTCTTTGAAAGTGGCCTTACCACCAAAAACAACAGAAACCCCTTCCTTAGCCGCACACGCTTTTTCGATGAGTTTCGCATCATCCTCAATCGGGTTACTGCCCACCTGTGGCGAATTCGTCCATTTCACCGACACCGCGGATTCTTCTTTCGGGAAATAGCGTGCAATTACTGTATTTAGTGCTCCGGTGGCATCGTGTTCCCACGACCCTTGCGCACTTGAACCAGTCAAAGCGACAAATCTTTCGGTGTGGTATAACTCAATACCGAGCGGTATGTTTTTACAAGCGTGCTCAGGGATGGAAGAATATCGTCCGATGATGTGTAAACCGGTGCCACTCTGCGAAATTTCAACATAGCACCCGGCGAAAGTCTGACACAGTTCCACGGCCAACGGAGACCACGCTCCGTCAATTAGACAATGGTCGATATCGATGAAGAAATATGGGTCTGTATCTGTGAACACAAACCCAACTCCGTCTGCACCCCGTGCGAGTGCGTCACCATACGTCAACCAGTCATTCGGGTTGGTTGTGGAACCGTGGGGTCGCTTGGTTGTTTTGTCACCCACTTTAACGAGTGAGTAAGGAATATACTGTTTTCTCTCTGTAATCATCATTTCAGTAACCTTAACCAGTATTGTAATTCTGTTGACCATCGCAACCATTCTGTTGCACCATCGAACCCCGTAAACCCGGCGGATTCGAATTTATCATGAAACATCTTTTCAAACTGTCGTGCTGTTTGTCCGTCACATTCTATACGCTCTATGACGGATACGTCAAACGGTGTTGCCCTTCTCAATTGAGAAAATCTCTGTTCGAAGTTGTTGGTTATCCCAATCTTCACGTATTGCCCACAATCGGAGCGAATTGCGTAGAGGGTAGCCGGTTTTGTTGAGTCAAATCCCGTCGTCGTACAACCCGGACAACGTGTACCCTTGTTTACGAAATTGGTATAGCTTACATCCCATTTGCCGTGTTGTTTGCAGAATATCTCGAATTTAGAATGTTGATTGATGTAGTCCCCGAGCCATGCTACAAATTCATAACCATTAATTGCGCAGATGTTGTTTATCTGGAGTTCCCTTTCCGGTGTTGAAGTCATTTGATTTTGTGCACAAGTGGGGCAACGTGCACCATGATTTATAAAGTTGTTAACCGATGGTGACCATTTACCGTGCTGTTCGCAGATGCAAATGAATTTACTATTGTTATTTCGGTACTCTTCAACCCATCCTGCGAAAGAGTAAATAGTACCTTCGCACAGTCGGGAGATTTGATCCTCCCGTTCCTGAGCAGTGTTTCTTCTCATTGAGAAGTGACCTTACAGTAAATATTCGTTCACTGCTTTGACTCGAATCTCACGTGGGGCCGAATTTGCGATTTTGTCACCCAACGCAATGCCTTGTGCAATGATTCCCAGATTTTCCTCCTCCACTGCACGCTGCATGACAGCATCGCGTAACGCAGACATGACTCCCCAGTGATGGTTGATACTGCCCATTGCCACGCCAGCTTCGGCTGCTACACCATCGCGGGTAAGGGTACCAAAGCCATCGCGCTGCGCCATTGTAAACGCTACTTCTAAAATATTATCTTTGCTCATAATTTCGGTTCCATCAGGTAATTTGTTGCAGTATGGCACAGGTTGACGGGATGGTCAATCCCTCCGCAGGTAGTGAACGACCGCAATTTGAAGAAACACACCGACAGCGCAAAGAAGTGCGAGCCATCCTGTAGCGGGAATTTTGTCAAACCATGTGCAGATAAGCCCCAAATACAAACCCGCGATACACCCATCTAAAAATAAAATCCACTTGTTCATCACAACTCCCCCTCACCGCTGTAAAATTTAAAATCACCGCCCAGTCCGATAATGAGCGTCCCAAACGCAAGCTGTGCCGCTTCGTGTTCCGTACCTTTATACTTCCATCCGGCTTTCTTTACCTCACGCGCCACAAACTGTCCAATGGTTGACCCGACCATATCAGGCGTGATAACCACGGGGCGAATACCGATGAGGTCGCTCGACTTGATACGCTTGTTCATCGCCGGGGAGTCATTGCAGATGCCATAGCGTACAACTCGACCATTTTCGTCTTTTAACGCACCGCAATTGTTTCTGAAAAGTCGCCAACCCATCTTGCTTGCCAGTAGTCGCGCCTCATCCTGCACACGCGCTTCGGGCGTATCTTTGGTTGAGCGTGGGACGTCCAGTCCCACCATTGTCACAAGGTCAGCCAGCGCCTCAGCCGTGATACCGTGCTTACGTTGCCATTCGAGAAGTGTTGGTGTCATCCGCATACCTCGACCCAATCGAATTTATCGAACAAAATTTCACTGTTAATTGTCACGACCGGTGAATACGATAACCATTCAATTCGCTCGACAAGGACATGGGAGCCATCGGGCATCATTAATGTGTCCCCCAGATGCACATCTGCAATCAGTTTACGCATTTCGTTCACCTTTTCGCATACGAGCAAGACAAAGTTTACAAGTGACTTTTGATTTGACACGAGTGGTTTTTCTCATGTAACCGCACAGTGCCCCTGACAAACCCATTCTAAAATAAGCCTGCCGCGCACTTAAAGGCATTTGACTATCTGTTTCCGGATGTCGCATGTGCAACTTACTCATAACCCAATCCTCTCTCTCTCCTAATTCATCCACAAAACCCGCCGAGGCGGGTTAGATTTTACCTTCTCGCATGAGACCTTCCGCAAGAGTCATGATGTATTTTTTAGGTTCCCAGTTTAGTATCGCTTTAATCGCACCTTTTTCTGTTTTATAGGGTTTAATGAATGGTACAACTGCTTCGACGATGCCCCGACCGTAACCACGTTCAGTTTCCTGAAAAACACGAAACCCATCGTCAACTGCTTTGACCACTAAGCGTTTGAAACATTGAACACCTGTTTCCGGGTTAGTGTAACGAGAATAGTAGACTTCCATTTTGTATTTCCTTCAGTTCGTTTCGATGAACTAACTATAACCCATCTTTGACGAGTCCGTCAACATCGTTTTGTATTTTTTCCATCAGTGCTATCGCATCGTCTTTTTTCAGACTTTGGGCACTCAACCAGTCGGTACGATAAGTCAGGAAAAATTTACGGAAAATTTCTTTGTCACTCATACCGTCGTGTCGCCAATAACCAGCAATAGTTGCCATCAGGCTATCCAGTTGCCCCAACACTTCCAGGCGCTCACGTTGACGTTTGACATTGGCCATCACTCCAGCGGGTGGTACATGCATCGCCGTCATCCTGTCACGCATTGCCTCGGGTGTCTCACGTGCTCCCACAACATCATTACGCATCTGTGCCAGTACATCCGGGTCAAGCTCGCACAGGTCACCGTCAACGAACTCTGGACCACTACGTTGCGCAGGTTTTGGTACAGGCTCACCACAGTCAGGACATGCATCGCGGAACCGTTCGTACACCGCCGCGCAAGTTGTACACACGCGCACCGTCGATGGTTCACTTTTACCTGTGCGACGCTCCCGGCGGTCAAGACTCCACTCACGCGGTGCGTCCGGTAAACCGTGGCGCATGACGTTCGATACGGCGTCGATGACCGTGAGATGTGTCTTCCCCGTGTCGGGACTGGTCCGCGTGCCTCGCCCAAACATCTGGCAAAAAAGCGCGTAGCTTTGCGTGGGTCGCGCAAATGATACGACTTCCAGGGAACTAACGTCCGTCCCTTCTGTGAGAACACTATCATTTACAATCTGTAAAACTTTTCCGCTGGCGATATCACGCAGTGCCTGAATGCGTTCACTGTCTTTCATCCGCCCCGATACAGCTACAGCAGGCACACCTTTTGCGCGATAGGCATCGGCAACTTCTTCCGCCATATCCACACCGACGGTGAAAGTTACACCCCGTTTACCGGGTGTAAATTTTAACCAGTGTTGAACTATGTCCCCCACAATGTGGGATTTACCTATTTCCACCTTGAGTTCTTTTTCGACATAATCGCCAGTCGTGGTGCTGACTTTAACTCTACCAAGATGTAAATCGGAAGGTGGACAATAAATTTTGTAATCCACCAGAAAACCCATCTCGATAAGGTCACGCATTCCCGGCCCGATAACGAGTGCGTCACCATATCCGTCTGTTTCACGCGACAACCCTTTTCCATCAGCCCGACATGGTGTAGCTGTCAACCCTAAACCGCGTGCACCCGCGTTATCAAGCGGTGTAAAAACACCACCCCACGTTTTTGAGTCGCGCGTATAATGGTGAAATTCGTCACCTATGATTGTTAATTTATCGCGGTACGCCTTCAGTTCGTCAATGTGTTGTTGTTTAACGGACTGAACTGAAGCGACGGTTATTTTTGCCGATGGATCATAATAAGTTCGTCCGTGGTCCTCCATGTGGAGCCTGATTGAATACTTTATTGTTGAGTGTGCTGCGATTATGTTGTGACGGAGTTCGTTTCTCGCCAGCGTGTTACTCAACTGTGATATTAGCTCTGAACGATGTGCGGTAATCAGAACACGCTGCCCACGTGCCGCTTCTATTCGGGCTATTTCGCAAAGCACGCTGGCTTTACCACTGCCGGTCGGCATGACTAACACCACAAAACGCTTACCAACAGCCCAATTTGCGTATACGTTATCAATCGCATTTTGTTGATAAGGTCGCATTATTAACATTTTGTCGGCCCCTTATACGTCTGATTCTTACCCTTAAACGATGGTTCCGAAATTGCGCGTTCTACCGACCACCCGTAGCGGGTTAACCTGCCCTTCAAAGTGTAATAATTAACGCCTGATACCTCTGATAGTTCACGAATGTCATACATTTTTCCGTTGTACTCGTATTTCAGAGTATTGGTTCTGTTTAATGGTTGTTTTTCGTTTTCAATCCAAGTACAATTTTCGGGACAATAGTCACCATCTACATCTTTTCTTTCCATTGTCACTTTTTCTTTGTACCCTGAAGATATTGCCCATGCGTGAAATGACTCAAAGTTGTGCCAGTCTTCACAAACCGTAATGCCGCGACCACCATAATGGGGAAAGTCCTTACACTCCGGGTTGTAACAGCGTTGCTTCATTGCTGTCCATACCCAGTTTAATTTTTGAAAACGTTTGGACAGACCGTGCGTTTTCAATGCTGGTGAACAACCACAATGTGATTTTTTTCCAGATTTTTTAGCAATTAACATTGTACTGACGAGTCGTTCGGTTGTGCCTCCACATTCACACTTAAATGACCAAATCCAACCACCCCTTTCATTTGTGCGAACTGGTTTTATTGCTGTTAACATCCCAAATTTTTCACCAGTAATATCTTTTCTATGGTTAGCCATGTTTCACCTCTTCCAATGTCAAAACGTTGCCCCATTATGAGAGGTGATTCACCACATGTCAACTACATCTCCCACACTTTGCGCACGCTGTTCGACTCAACCATACGTGCCTTTCTGATTAGTTTACGTGCCACATACATCGGTATCTGCACATCGTCGAGGAACCATTTGTCCTTCTTACTGACCGAATTGTACCAGCCGTAAGAAGGTCGGAGCAGTTGTTTAATTTTCATAACAGTGGCTCCGCGTCGGGGTTGCGTTTCCAGTACGCCGCATAAATTTCCTGTTCAGTGTAATAGACACCCTTATGTGTTGTACCCGCACAGATTTCATCAAAGAAACCGTAACCCATCACTGTAATGAACTCCCATTCTGGCATTTCCGAAAGAATTTTTACTTTGTTTTCAAAGTTCTGCTTTTCCACCATATCGGTAATCAATTGTCCCAACAGCGTCATCTCTCATTACCTCTCTGTTATTGACGATGGCGTCATTATGTCGCATCACCCACCCCGTGTCAAATTTAAAATTAGTGTTGACGAGTGCGTCATGGTGGTATAGAGTTCACCACATCGACAACAATGGAGGACAGAGAGATGAGTAAATTAAGTGACTGGATTGAACAACATCGGGAACAACCCGAGCATGAGTTAGCGGTTCGTAACTATTCAATGAATACTGAGTTGATGGAGCGCGAATTTGCAGAAGCGGAAAAATCCGGTGAAATTGTAATTTGTCAACATTGTGGGTATCCGGAAAACCCGAGTAGAAGCCTCGAAGGTAAATCGTTTATCAAACATCAGTGTTGCTTTCACTGCTGGTACTGGCTTCACAATCTGAATCTCATTAATGGTCCACGCTCAAATGCCGTTATTGTTAATGGTGTACACCGTACAGATTCCGGTATGGCTAACAAAGATTCCGGTAAATTTTTGGGTCATGGCGGCGCAATGTGGTACTACCGTCATATTGGTGAAACTACTGTTCACGCCACAAATAACATGTGGCATCAGGGAGATATCCCCAAATCTCTTAACATTCCGGACAATGCTATTTTTTGTACCCGTGAAGAATACGAACAACAACAGGAGAGTAAATAAATGATTAGGTTAACCATTCCAAATGATGACAGCGTGGCATTATACCACTTTGGTAAGTCGTTAATCAGTATGGCTGCAGCTATCGACGGTGCACCGGACTGGGTAGTTATTACGGCTCAGGAATACGACCGATTGAAACAACTGGAAGAATTATCACAGGCTCAGCACATTGAACTAAATATCGACTCATCTGATATTGAGCAACTGCGCGAAGCTCTGAAAAAGGTCAAACCGGCTGGATTGATTCAGACAGATGTGATTGTCGATACCACCGCGCAACAGGTTGAGTCGCTGGCTACAAATGTTGTTGACCGTGAGGTGCATTTTGACAATCCAGAACCCACCACCGACTCAACCGGTACACCGTGGGACGAGCGTATTCACTCCGCCAGTAAGGCGCTCAATGCGGACGGTACGTGGCGTCTGCGCCGTAAGCTGAAAGACATGGATGAGGTAGAGTGGGCAGCATTTGTTGAGTCGGTGAAGGGTGAGTTACATACTCAAACACCAGTAGTGACCAATGAAGAAGTTAAAACCCCGAACTCCGTGGAAATTGGTGAACCGACACGGGAAGAAGTTGATAACGTCGAACCACCCGTAACACCGCCGGGCGATGACTTCCACACTGACGCAGGCGTGGTAACCGAGCAAACCGTTGTGGGTATTCCGCCAATCCCTGTACCGCCGCCGGTAGTTGTTGTACCACCTGTACCGGAAGTAGCTGAGTGGGACTTCCCGCGCCTAATGACCTTCCTGACCGAGCGTCACGGTAAGATTGATGTGGCAACCGTGAACGCGCTGCTGGCGCAGGATGGCATGTCGTCGGTACAGGAACTGAACGTCCACTCGGATAAAATTGGTCCGTTCGTGACACGTGTTAAAGCGTATTTAGGGGAGTAATCACAATGAGTAACTTACCCAAAGTATCTGACGCCGGACAATGGATGGTCTGTAACGGGTCATTCCGAGCACAACAGGCTCACCCGCCGCTGAATGTCGAACCGTCGCAGTCACGTCTTGAGGGACGTGCCGCACACGAAGTGGCTCAGAAGTTATTCAAAAATGAGCCATTCAGTGGTCTGGTGGGTAGTTTGTCAAAGGATGGAATTATCATCACAGACGAACTGTTTGATGCCGCTCGTGAGTATTTTAACGAGGTGTGGGGTTATTGTAACACTCACGGGCGAGTGCACGACCTTCACGTTGAAGAAGTGTGTCCTGTTCCGGGTTACGGTGACTGGTACTGCATCCCTGATGCATGGGTGTACGTACCGGAAGTGAAGGTGTTACGTGTCTGGGACGCGAAATTCGGTCACCGTATTGTTGACCCGTTTGAAAACTGGCAGTTGTTGATTGAAGCGTTCAGTATTTGCGAACAATTCCAGTCGCCGCCGGGCATTATTGAACTGGTCATCGTACAGCCACGCGGATTCAGCAGTGAAGGTACAGTACGTAAATGGGTGCTCACATACGACGAACTGTATGCATACCGGCAGCAGGTGAACGAGACGATGCCCCGCGTGCTGGATGCCACGCCGATGTGCACGTCCGGACCACACTGTCTCGACTGTAGCGCACGTGCACACTGTGACACGCTGAAGCAACAGAGTTATGCAGGTGTGGACTACGTACAGTCGTTGCAGACGCATAATTTGTCCGGTCATGCACTGGGCGTTGAGTTGCGACTCCTGCAGCGTGCACAGGAGATGATTAAAATGCGTCTCAGTGGTCTGGAGGAACAGGCACTGCATGAGATTAAGCAGGGGCAACACGTGACATTCTACAGCGCTAAAACCACATACGGTCGTAAGCGCTGGAAGAAAGATGTACCGGTGGACCAGGTGATTATGATGGGGGATTTACTCGGTCAAAATCTTCGTAAGCCACAGGAACTGGACACACCCGCACAGTGTGCGAAAAAAGGTATCGACCCGTCCGTTATTGAGCAGTACGCTGAAACACCTGTCACGGGTGTCAAGCTGGAACAGGTTGATGAGCGCAGTATCCGTAGCGTATTTGAGAGGAAGTGATTATGTTTGGATTTGGTAAAAAGCAGCAATCCGTAACAGTGCGTGTCCCCCGTGATGACCTGTCACTGGAACAAATTATCCTTCATCTTTCTAATCAGAAGGACCATGACAAGTGGCCCGACAGTGACGACATTCAGTCACTTTTAATTCATTTAGGGTCATCATTTAACATTATTAATCGGAGTGATAATAAACCCGGAACCAACATTCATCGCGCGCTGTTTCTGTGCATAGCGCTTTTACTGCGTAAGATGAAATAACTGCTTGACGCACCCGTCAAACTAACGTAGTATTCAAATCGCCGGGAGACAGAGGGTCTCCCACACTTAGCAGAGAGGATTTAAAAGATGGCTCAATTTACTTTCGTTACCCCTGTTGCTCGCCTGATTCACGGTCACCCGCTGAAGCAAAACGTACGCACCGATGATGTCACAAAGCAGCCGGTTATCGGTAAAGATGGTCAGCCGGTTAAAGAAATTTACATCGGTATCGCAATTCCTAAAACTGGTGAAGTGGACTGGAAAGATACCGAATGGGGTAAACAAATCGTAATGGCGGCACTGGACGCTGAAAACGGTTATGATGTTGGTACCACTCGTCGCCCGGATTTTTCCTGGAAAGTAATCGATGGCGATAGCGACATCCCGAACAAAGCTGGTCACGCGCCGAACAGCGACGAATACAAACGCGGTCACTGGGTCTTGCACCTGAACACCCGCATCCCGTACAACTGCTATCATGTCGGCAAATATAATCCGCTCGATGCGATTCAGGACATAAACGCTATTAAACTCGGTGATTATGTCCGTGTGAATATCGTGGCGAAAGGTAATAAGCCGTCTAAAACTCCGGGCGTATATTTGAACCCGAACCTGCTCGAACTTTCACGCTCTGGCGAAGCGATTGTTCGTGAAGGTAGCGGTCCGGATGCAGCAAGCGTATTCGGCGGTAGTGCACCTGCTCAGGTAGCACCGACCCCAGCCCCAGCTGCTCCCGCACCTGCAACACCGCCGCCAGCAACTGACTTACTGGTGACACCGCCGCCGGTTGTTGAAGAGAAGTATAGCTACAACGGCGCCGTGTATACCAAAGCACAGTTGCTCGGTATGCCCGGCTGGAGCGAAGAGTTAATCGCACAACACTGTCAGAAAGTAGCATAAACACAACGCCCCGGTGTGAGCCGGGGTTTATTTGACTGGAGAGGTGTATCATGACCGAACTCGACCCACGACTGAAAAAGATTGATGAAAAGTTAGCCGAACTGGAACGCGCTATTAAACAGGTGCAGGAGCAACGCCGGGAATACATCAACCAGAGAGGGCTTAACAAATGTTCAAAGTAGGCGACCTGGTAGTTCTTAAAAGCGGCGGACCGGTGATGGTGGTTATCAGCACATCACTCATTGGCGCAGAATGTCAGTTCTACAACGAGAAACGCGGTGAATATGACTCAATTGTCATCATACACGAAGCACTGGAGGAGTTTAAGTAATGGCGATTAAAGTAACCAATGAGTTAAACGCCTATGATGAACCATCGAAAACATCAGTCAGAATCCATTCTCACTGGAATGAGCCAAAGAAAATAGTGGTTGAGTTTGTCGGTGGTGAAAAACGAACACTCATCGCCAGTGAATTGTTAGCGGCAATCAAAAACGCTACGAATACCGACCGTTTCTAAGCCCCTTAACTGGGGCTTTTCTTACAGAGAGGAACAGAGATGCACTATTTATCAAAATGCGAGGATGCAACTTGCGGCAAAACATACCCTGCTGACCTCCACAATTGCCCCCACTGTGGGGCTGATTCAGCGTTCTCCAGTATTGCACCACTGGACCCCAAGTGGTGGCCTTACGACATTGAAACGTATCCAAACATTTTTACTGCCACTTTCATCCATGCTGCGACCGGTATGGAACTGGTGTATGAAATTAGTGACCGTAAAAACCAACAGCAAGAAATGGTTGACTTCATATTCAACCTGGGAAAATCCGGCGCATGGGGCGTGGGCTTTAACAACATGTCATTCGACTACCCCGTGTTGCATTTCATCGCACATAACCCCGGTTGCACAGTGAAGGATATTTACGACTGCTCACAACGAACCATTAAGGTGAGTAACGTTAATCGTTGGTCTGTGATGATGTGGGACCGTGACCAGATATTTCCACAGTTGGATTTGCTGTTGCTCAATCATTTCGACAACAAGGCACGCATGACAAGCCTGAAAGCGCTCGAAGTTGCAATGAAATCGCCAAACGTGAAAGACCTTCCTTTCCCTGTTGGAATGGCTCTGAACGATGCCCAGAAAGATGAATTAATCACGTATAACATTCATGACGTGCGCGAAACGACGAAATTTATGATGCGCTGTCTGTCGGCTATTCAGTTTCGTGAAGAACTGTGCCAGACACACGGTCGCAACTTTATGAACCATAACGACACGAAAATCGGTAAAGATTATTTCGTTATGGAACTGGAGAAAAACGGAATCCAGTGCTTCAACCGTGACGATAAGGGTCGAAAGCTCGGACCACGGCAAACCCCACGTGAAAGCATTTGTTTCGCAGATGTGATTTTTCCATACATCAAATTTGACCGCCCGGAATTCAACGAGATTTTGAAGCGCTTCCAGTCGAAAACCATTTACAAAAAAGAACTCGATGAACTGGAAAAAGCAGAAGGAAAAAAAGATAAATTAGTGACAAAAGGTGTGTTTAGCGACCTGGAATGTACCATTAATGGGTACACTTTTGTATTTGGTGTCGGCGGCATCCACGGGTCGATTGAGTCCCAGATTGTGGAAACGAATGACACACATCAACTCGTCGACATCGATGTTTCAAGCATGTACCCCAGCATAGCGATTGCAAACCGTATTTACCCGGAACATCTGGGGGAGAAGTTTTGCGATATCAATGAATACTTCTTCAATGAGCGTATGCGCGTAGGGAAGAAAACTACACCGGGTGCAGTGTACAAGCTCTCAATGAATGGTGTGTACGGCGACAGTAACAACGCGTTTGGACCATTTTACGACCCGAAATACACGATGACTGTCACTGTCAACGGTCAGTTAATGCTTGCAATGTTATGTGAGGGATTGATGAAAATCCCCGGCCTATCCATTGTGCAAACGAACACTGATGGCGTCACGATGATGTGTCCACACGTTGAGCTCGACAATATGCGCGCAATTTGTCGGGCATGGGAAGCAATCACCAAACTGGAACTTGAGGAAGTGTTCTACAAGCGTATGCCAATCCGCGACGTCAACAATTACTTGGCTCTCAATAATAAAGGAAATATAAAACGCAAGGGAGCTTACGAATACGAGTACCAATGGCATCAGGACCCATCCGCAACAATCGTGGGTAAAGCTGCTGAAGCCGCACTCCTGTTTGACACTGACATCCGCACGTTTATCACGCAGCATCGTGACCCGTTCGATTTTATGCTGCGAGCAAAAGTGCCTCGTTCTGCACGTCTGGTGATGCGTTGGCCGGAATGGGGCGCTGAACGAGAAATGCAGAATACCACACGTGTGTTTATCTCGCGCAACGGTGGGTCACTGGTCAAGCTGTTACCTCCAACAGGTGTACCGGGTACATGGAAGCGTAAGAACGGTATCAAAGACGACGTGTACAATACGGTAATGCGTGAGATTACCGGTCAACCGGGAGACCTCGACAGCATAGGTACACCGTGGGACGAGCGTATCCACACGAAGAGTCGCAGCAAGCATGATGTAGTGCGTGAAACCGGGATGTATGTCGGATGGAAGGTAACAGAGTGTGCCGATGCTAATGATTTCGACTGGGGGAGTCTGGACTATGAGTATTATGTGAAGGAAGCGGAAAAGTTAGTTTTACCGTTGACGAGCGCGTCAAAATAGTTTAGAGTTAGTCATATCAACAACGGAGAGGGTAGACGAGATGAAAGTGTTAGTTATTTACCAAAACATCCCTGAATCAACCAATGTTCACATCATTGAAGCGGACGGTGAGGATTTGGAGATACTTAAAAAATGTCACAACTGTTATGTGAATGCTGGAGATATGACGGATGAGCAAGAGAAAGCTACTGACAAACTGAATTTCTTCCTGTCAAAACCGGAATACATCGATGAAGAATTTGCGAATCAGGTTGCGTTACCAGTGGGAGAAGGGGCTAAGTGGTGGGGTACCATGGTAGATGACTCCAATCCCATCGACCTGTCGAAATACAATGTAGACCTTGTGGTCTGTACTGGGTTCTTAATGTAATAAAACTACCGGCGCGTCACTGCGCCGGGTCCAAGAGTTTTCGACGCATTTCAGCAAGTTCAATTTCTGCCTTTTCACGCTCAATTCGCGCAATGATTTCCTTTTCCTTACGCTCGGCGGACTCATTACGAATTCGCCGTATGTGGCCGTAAATCATAATGATGGTCAACAGAATACCGCACAGGGTGGCAAAGATACCGATGGTTTCGGGGGTGATACCGTATTTAGTCATCAACCCCGTCATCGTCGTCCCGCTTGCTACCAGTGCCCCCGCTTGTGTGTTTCCGGTGAAGCTCATAGTATTTTCTCGCTTTGATGTACCACTCAACGACCTGCGCCAACATAAGGATGATGACCAGAGTTGTCGATACGAACCGCAATACCTCCAGCATCGTCACTGTCCTTTTTCAGTATCGTGAGGATTGCCGCGCAGTATAACATCGTGAACATTGCCGCATAGACGTCGAGCGGTTGATAGAAAAACCACAGGGGCCAGCCCATCAGATTAATCAACATGGAAACAATGCTGATGAGCATCATATCAAGAGACTTTCGGGATGTTCCGAACCGGTACAGAATACCGGCTACGATGAAATCACAAAATGCGGCGAGGAAAAAATAAATCGAACCATCCAGATTGCCGCACAACTCCTGGAAAAGAGTTGCCACCATCACAAAGAGAAATGAGGCTCCCCGGGGTCTGGCGATTACTGAGGCAATCAGGAAGGTGTACATTGTCTATTTGGTCCGGCGTTTTACTTTGGCACCGCCCGCGTCACCGGTTTTACTGCGGGGTTTTACATTTGCGCCACCGGCGTCACCTGCTTTACGTGGTTTAGTCTTGTACATTTTATCGCCCTTGTATGTTAGGATTAAGCCTAATTGTACAGCAGGTGTTACCAAATGAAAAATCCTTTAAGTAAACAAATGACCGCCCTTCTCACCGCATTTGCAATGGGTGGTACGGGTACTGCGGTAGTCACGCAGACGGACATCCTCAATCAGTTCCTGAACGAGAAGGAAGGGAACAGGCTGACGGCATATCTGGACAGTGCAAATCCTCCCATCTGGACCATCTGCCGGGGTGTGACGCGCATCGATGGTAGGCCGGTGACAAAGGGTATGCGGCTTACTGAAAAGCAATGCGACCTTCTGAACGACAAAGAAGCGCAAAAGTCGCTCAAATGGGTACGTGACAATATCCCGGTAAAACTAAACCCGGTACAACAGGTTGGCATTGCATCGTTCTGCCCGTACAACATTGGTCCCACCAAATGTAAGGGGTCGACATTCTTCAAATTGCTGCAAAAAGGCGACTGGAAGAACGCGTGCAAACAGATTCCTCGTTGGGTGTTTGATGGTGGTCGTGACTGCCGCATTAAAAGTAACAACTGTTCCGGGCAGCCGATTCGCCGGGAGCAGGAAGAGTATTTGTGCCTGTATACACTGGGGGAATCGAAATGACAATGTTACAGCGGGTAGTAATTGTTGTGGGAATCGTATTCGTGACATGTACATATTGGCTAGGTTATTATCACGGTGAGCGGTCGGTCAAGCTGGACGATTTCAAAGAATACAAAGCAGCCGTCGAAGCCCGTGACGCGCTGCAGGAAAAACTCAATGCTTCTGATGTGGAATTGCAGAAAAAGCAACAGGAACTGGAAGAAGCCCGGGCCAGAAAAGTCGGTGAAAAAGTCATCGTCTACCGTGACCGAATCAAAGACTCCGCCACCGCTCAGTGTGTCAAAGAGAGTGGTATCCTCGACCTGTATGATGCGACCGTAAAATGAAAAAACTTATCCTGCTGGTAGCAGTACTTACTTTAACCGCCTGCGCTCAGGAAGTGCGTAATTGCCCGCCTCCGTCTAACGACCTGCTTACGCCGAGCGGTGAGTTGTGGACAACCGATGGTGACCCCGAAAAGGCCGCTACGGTAATCCCACATAACGGGGAAGTTCTGATGGCCGACCGGGACAGAGTGTCCCGGTGGCAAAACTGGTGGGAAGGTTGTAAAATCTTATGAGTATTCTTCGATGATGACGATTCCCGGGCGTCCAGCGGCACCGTTTCTCAATGGCTGAGATGGACCGTTGGAACACCCGGATGCTCCGGAACCCCAACCACCGCCGGTTACTGCCGGGTTGTTGATTGTCTGCACCGCACCACCCACACCCGTGAGCCCATCTGAACCCCTGGAACCGATAGTGACATCGGTCGAAATGGCGAAGCCAGCGGCGGAACCCGGTCCAGAAACACCGAAGATGTTCCAGCCGGTAGGGGAATTACTGTTGGCGTTGGCGACTGGTTGGAATGGTGGGGTTGCCGGACCAGCCGGTAGGCCGGCTTTACCACCCGGACAGCTAATCAAGGTGCCCACGGACGTCGTTCCACCATCGCCACCGTAAGTGGATGAAGATGTGCCACCGGCACCACCCGCACCAATCGTCACTTGCAGAGAATTAATCGTGGCAACATCGTAAATGCCCTCAGCATAAGCACCGGCCCCACCACCGTTACTCATCGATGTTTGACCGGCCCCAGTGGCTGCCGCCGCGGAGCTACCACCGCCACCACCAACCGCTCTAATTCTCCACTTTTTGGCACCCGGGGTCTTCGATACCACCGTATTGGTTGTGAACGCGCGGACATTAAGTAATCTTCCCGGTGTCGCAATCATCAACGCATCATAAAGTTGACTGTTCACCCCATTATCGACAGTCCCGTTCGGCGTAACACCTGCTACGTTAAGCACGCGAGCGAAAAAACCACTCATATCGTTGGCCCAATCAGCCTCGAAATATGAACCATCTTCTGCTGTCGGTGATGTACGGTTTTTAAATGCGCCCTGAGGTTGCTCCGTCGTGGGATTTTCAAACCGCCCTGGATAACGATTGCTACGGTCTAAAGCCATTATTTAAACTCCTATAAATCCGGTCGCTTGTGCCAATGAGTCACCAAACTGAGTTGATGAGTCACCTGCCTGTACATAATCATAAGCCTCAAGGAAACCATTGAATTTTACACCCTGCGGCTTCGGAACGAAAGAGGCATTGAGGAGCGCCCACCGTTCGAGGTCTGTGATTTGCCCGTAGAATTCCACGGAGAAACTCATGTCCTCACCGTCAACCAGACGAGTAACCTGTGCGTTAGGTAACAGGAAATTCACCCCATTAATAATGTCTTCAATGGTCGCGTATGAGTTGTTTTTAAGAATTTTAGATTTAATTGCCAGGCGATATAAGTTGTCCGACATTGCCATCGACTGGTCAACAGATGGCACACTACACATCGCAGAGGTGTCACCGAATTCAGCAGGACCATTAACATCGCTGGCGCACATCGCCGTTTCCATAGTGACTTCACCCATAAAATCCCTGGGTATCACCACAATGCGCCCAATAACGTCTAGTTGCTCACCTTGCGCACCGTCGATCGAATACATAATACGGACAGCTGCAGCCACATCTGCAATCTGCGTACCCAGACTACGCGTGATGTTATACCAAGCGGCAGCCTTTGGCTTGTTACGATACTGAGCGTAGATGCGATTTGGGGCATCTGACTCATTTGCGACGTAGCCGCTGACAATCGTCAGCGGTACGAAGTAGGGGGCCGGGAAGAAGTTCATCAGTACCCACGGGAATTGATGGAAGATGTAGTAATGATACCGCGAATCTCTCATTAGTCAATTCAGGTGCGTTGTGGACGGGTGAAAGGGGCTTACGCCCCTAAACTATTTCAAATGTCAATCCTTCTTTGTCAGAAAACCCGTTATTCATTAAGTAATCCAACACGTAATCTTGTTTTTCAATTTCGTCGGAAAACGATGAGTCGCCATCATCTATTTCCACTGTAACCGGAAGGTCGCCGGTTGTCATAAACCACACGTTTACTTTCAACATTTAATACCCTCCCTATGTGAAATTGATGATGAAATTATCGATATCAATCACCGCGCCTTCACGGCAGCGGATAGATACTTCACAATATTCGGCGCCCTGTGGTACTCGACCCTGTATGAATTGTCCCACAGATTGCCACCCGCTCGGAGTATTAGTGAAAGAACTACTTGCACCCGATTGGATCGATTTGTCAGCCCTGTCGTAGAACGTAACGGTTAGTGCTCCCGCCGTCGTCCCTGTACCGGCGGTTATGGTATTGACTTGACACGTGGTCCTGTAATAACCATGTTGCGTTACTTTTACTTTTTGACTCAGGAAACAACTTGACGACTCGGACGATGTCATTCTCGCTCCATAGACACCTGTTTTCTTGTATTCCGTACCTACTACGCACGTTTGAGTGCTGACTCCCGTGCTGTTAAATGTCCACGATGATAAATCACCGGACTCGAAGCCGGGATTCAATGTTGGGTTTAGCGATTTATGAAGTGGGATATTCCCGGCACCAGAACGGATATCGCCGATACAATGACTCGCCGTAACATACCCGTTACCCTCAACAAAAGTTCTCAACCCTTCTTCCCCGTTCTGGAAGGGATAGTCATTCCCCGGCGTTTTAACGAGAGTGATGTCGATGAAGGCATTTTCCCCTACGTAGAATAACGGTTTCGTTTGCAGCGACGGGTTATTACACACAAGTGTACACCCATTAAGGATGAGTCGCGCCGCAATTCCCGTTACTTCTCCGTAGCGATACCACGCTGACGCCCCTGGATTTTCAATATTAGCCGCCGAATCCAAGATGACCATGGCACCATTCCCTGTTATCTTAATCGGGGTATTTAACACTGATGTACCAGGCATCCCAATGGCAAAACTCGCACATTCCACAAGTATCGGACATCCTTTCATGTCGAATATTTTGCAATTTTGGAAAGTAATTGACTCTCCGGAGTCCGAAAGACCAGCTGGGAAGTGCATCGCATATGTGCCTCCGGTTGACTCCATCATGAACCCACAATTGATGAATTTATAACGCCAGGTACTATTGGAGCCCCCTAAAACGATGTCAGCAGTGGAAAACATGCAGTTTTCAATCTTACAGTCGCCATTATAGGTGCCGTTGCTGGAATTGTTATTGTTTCCGATTAACAGCAACTGCTGACCAATGTTTTGGATCGCACCTTTGACTTTTATACCACGCATGGATGTACAGTGGTTGTCTGACCCAGCAGGATATGGGCGACTGGAATGAACCCATAAACAGTAAGGGGCAGTACAACCTGTAAAGTCAATATAGGCGATGCCATTGGGGCTCTCGAAAGAATAGTACCCTAAATCCACTTCCAAACCTTGCGACCCAGTTACATAATAGGTTTTCCCCGCCTGTAACACCACATTGACTTTGTTGGACTTCGCATAAGATAGCGCCGACTGGAGCTGTTCTGTGTCAGTGCCTGGTAAATCCTCCGGCATTATAAACTTAGTTCTTCTGTTAAAAATCTCTATATAATTGTCAAGCCGAGTACCATCGGAATGGGTTACCAGCGAAGTACCGGGAATCGCGGACGATGCCAGGTTTTGTCGCAGTAACTGATCCGTACGTGGCCTCCAGTTGACATCGGATAGTGGATCTGTGTCTGGGGGCACAACGTGTGGTAACGTACCCACCCATGAATACCAGTTATTGTCCGCCGGGTTGTACACTGCTTTATTGCGGTCTGTAGTATCAAGTGTGCCACCGGTGCTGAAGTCGAAACTACTCGGTTCGAATGTCGAATTCATTAGCGCATCGATTGCTGATGCTGCCGATGCTGCGGCGTCAGCAGCCGAACTAGAAGCACTATTTGCACTATTAAGTGAATTCGTAGCACTGCCTGCAGCGGCTGTAGCTGAAGCCGATGCACTCGATACAGCCGCCGATGCGGCGGCTCTCAAATCATCAACTTGCCGGAAGTTATCATCCAGTTCGTCCCACGTTAAGGGTCGACCTAGGTCTGCACGTTTGATAATGGTCATACGATAGTCACCGTGATGTTTGAGGTTGTCCAGCGGGATAATTCGTTAAACTTAATGGTAACATTCGCTGTGCCGCCATTCAACGTCATACTGTTAACGTAGCTATTACCGTATGAACCAATAACTTTGTTAATAGGTGTGTAAAGTGAACTGTACGGAACTGTTTCACCGATATCAAACCCGTCCGGCTTAAAACCGTACTCTGTCGGAATTAGACCACCCGCAGCGTATTCCATGATGGCGTCCTGAATGAGTGGCTCAAGGGTCGCCTGAGACGGTAGCGTACCGTCATCTTTGATTTCGATGACCACCACCATATCCACATACACGGGGCGACTGAATTTGATATCTTTGGTCATCGTGGGGTAAGTAGGCGACGTGACCGTGACTGTCACACCGGTTCCAGCCTGATAAAGTGCGACACCCGGGTTCTTTTTAAGGTAAATAGCCATCGCCACATCATCGTCCGTACCACCATCAACGATGGGCGCAATGCTGTGGCCGGGTTGACCATTACTGTCAGTTGTGGCTTCGTCGTTCTCATAGACACGCACACGGCGTACACCATCCACATTGAACAGTTGTCCCAGCATTGAATCAACCTGGTTACTACCCGGCAGACCTACAGCTGTTGCTCGTTTAAGGCGTAGCGACCCATCCGATTCAGCAGATGTACCGGGTGTTGCTGGAGTGGGGTTATTAACTGATACCAGACCAGCAACCGTGTCCACAATGGTTGTGATGGTGTTGGCGTCCGCTTCGATTTCACCAACCGTGGTACAGGTGATATCGACCGTTGCGGTACCTGAACTATCCAGTGTCCACGTCTGGTCAAGAGTAAATCGATAACCCGTCACAGACGACTCAAAGCGTGTACCCGCAGGAACCTGAGTACCGGCAACACCCGTTAACACAAACCCTGTAACAGTGGACGCGGTACCTTCACTCCTGACGGTACCTGTCAGCGCGCAAATCACATCGAGGTCATAGCCACTGGCTTTGTTCGGGTCTTTGGAGTTATAAGCCTGTTGTAACACTTCATCGAGTGCGGAGAAGATTTCAGCATCGTGCGCCATCTTCAACCCATCGGGGGTGGACGGGTCAAGATTCCAGTTACTGTCGATATCCAGATATAACTGTTTTTCTTCGTCGAACCAGTCATTCTGTGATTTTACGCTATAGCCGGTACTGGTTAATTCAGCCATTCTCGGTCACCGTTAATAATCCGTAGGAGGTCAACACGCTGGCGGTGACCGTATAAGTTTTGTTGTCGATGTCGAAATCGGTACTAAAACTGGTCAACTGCAGGACACCGGGAGTACCGGAGATACGTTCACGGAGGCGTGCTTCGCGGACATCCATAGAAGTTTGTTTGTTGAGTATCTCCTGAAACCACGGTGTACCGTCGGTCACATCCCGGAAATACTCACCCAGAAACAGACGCAGACGAGTACGTATTGTCTGTTCTATTTCCAGTTGTTCGGTGATGAACATCGAACCCTGGGTAACGATGTCACCATCTTCATCTAATTTACGTACTGTCATTAGTTATTCGGCCCCGTATTAGAACCACCGGAAGCAACGCCGCCATGAGTGTGACCATTGAGTTCTTTACCATCCAGCACCAGAGAGTTCAGTGCGGTGATGTTCCCGTCTTTATCAATGGTCACACCATTGATACTCACTGTGCCGTTTGCAAGAAGTTGGACGTTGCCGTTCCCATTAGCCATTATGCACGAACCATCACCCTTTAACCAGACGTGCTGTGACGCGTCGGCATTGCGCAAGCGTATCCCATCGTTAGAAAAACTTGCAATCAGGTTATCAAGTGAACGGATTCCCGGTACAAACATTGCGTCCTGTTTGTGATGAAAGCGTTTGACGGGATTAGCAGCAATGCCGCCAGTCTGCTTCCATCCATCAATGCAACGTTGACTGAAATGTACCATACCCTCACAACCCGGATTGACGGCGAATTCCAGTACGAAGTCATCGCCCGGAAAACTTACAGGAACGTCCACAATGGGTGGTGGGTCGAACGTAGTTTTAGCGACATCATCGGTCCGGGTGATTCCCAGTTGAATCTGCGCACGTTGGGTATCCGGGTCGAACGTCAGCACGTAACCCGGGATACACGTGTACACGTCCTTCATGTTCTCGAAAAACGTGTCATTGGTGACGTTCTGTAAAAACGAGCGGCGCTGGTTAATGTCGGTCATGTCGCCCTCCTGTGAAAATAATGTCAAGTATACTATTGACACTCACGTCAAACAATGTAATTATTTATTCACAGGCATATAGCACATGTGTCTTTAGCGGTCCGGGGTGTCCTATTCCTTCGCATCAGCGGGTAGCCGGAATGTGTAGCCAGGCATGCACGAATACGGTTGGTCACCGTGGCGGTTCGACCAATACAACAGGTAAGGGTGTTTAGGCTACTAAGAAATCATCCGAGGCAATCAGACCTATCTTCTGTTAAGTGCCCTTTCCTGTTGTAACCCCCGAGGAGGTGGTCAACATCTTGCTGACGGGCAAGCCGTAAGTGACTGGAGTAATGTTGTGAAACATAACAACAGTTGCGACGATGGTTTAGAGTTGTGGTGAATACGTAGGTCGATACGTTAGAGACGGCACCCCTTGATGAGGACAGCGCTATCTCTGGAGAATAGTCTTGGGTACGTGTGATGCCAGAGAAAGCCGGAGTTCGACACCGGCCACCACAACTGTAAACCATAATCTCTCTGTTGTGCTCCTGCATGTTTGCCCCGGTCTCCGGGGCTTTTTTTTTTTACAAATCCAAAAGTGTCGTAACCTGGCTGGCAACATTCGTTGCGGCTGTCTTCACATTGATGTAACCACGCTCAATCAGTCCGGATATGGATGTGCTGGAAACGTCGTTACTGTTCAACTGATACTGTGCCGGTTGTGAACCGTTTGCCACGCGGTCAAGCGTGACAATCTGCTGCAGTTCAGCAACAAATATCAGTCCGTTCTCATTCTCCGGGTCTTTAGAGCGCCCGATACGCTGGATGACCATATTGTTCAGCGTGATTTCACCCGTATCCACCGTGAATACCTGTCCGGAGTACATGAAATCGAGCAAAGTGTTCAGTGTTGTACTGGAGCGGGTTTCATTTGAGCCGCTCAACCACCCCGCGAACAGACCAGCACCTACGGCAGTAAACGGATTGTCATCGACGAGATTTGTCAACGCCCCGGTGAAATCGGTGATACTGACTTTCAACGGGTTGTTCGATACCGCACCCGTCATCGTGTAACGAATAGGCTGATAGATAATGTGGTCCGCAATTGGTGCACCTGTCTCAATGGGGTATTGCACGATGTCCACACTGGCATCAAGGTCATCAGACAGGACAGCATCGAACTGAAGCGACCCAAGCTGTGGGCCGCGCTTTACCAGAAGGTTAATTAAACTCATAACATGTATGCCTTACCTTGTCTGAATCGTTCCTCAACACGTCGCCACACGTCACCGACAGTAATATAACCTTTATGGTCCGTGTCAAGCCCTGCGTTCTGATTGTACGCTGTAGAAGGTGATGAGTACATCACGGTTGTGGAAGGTTTACCGATGAATGCCGGACTGAATACAGCCATGTACACGTCGCCCATTGTTTTGTAACGCCCTTTGTACTGATTAAAATAATCAGTAATCGGACCTCTCACCTGTTCAGCTGCAGTCATTGACAGGATGACATTTTTATTGCGTCCGTATTTAGTCTGAAACGCACTTGTCCACCCGGCGTTAGTAAACTGAATCAGTCCTACCGCGCCGGATTTGCTGTTCTTTGACTGTGGATTGAAGTTAGACTCTGCAGATATTACAGCCATAATCCAGTTGGGACTGATACCCAGACTTTGCCCAAGTTTACGCACCTCGGTACGGAAATCCTGCTGCTGACTGGCATCCTCACCCTGCACGCCAACACGCCCGTAAATAAGACGATTACCAACATCACTATTTGTCGTGGTGGTATCCATTGACCCGGCGCGCACAGCTTTGACAAATGTGTACCAGTCAGGGCCATGTGTGTCTCCAGTATGCTGAATGGTCTGAACGTTCCAGTCACCTTCCAGTTTAGCGTCGACGGTTGTCTGGAACTCCACCGCCCCAAAATCAAATTTAGGCCATTTTGATTCAATATTAAGCACCGATGCGGGTGTCATACGGGGGTCAAGACGCATTTTAACGTCACAGAATACGCCATCAATGCCGCCGTGAAGCGTGGGCGCATCAATCATCCCGGTGGCGGAACTGATTTTGATGGGGGTGGCTTTACGGTCATCAGACGGAAATCCGACAAACACTTGACCAGCGTACAGATGCCATTCAAAGCCGTATGCCTTAGCCAGAATGTCAAGTTCCTTGCTGATATCGGAGCTAACGTTATAGCCGCCAGCCATGACAATAGAGGTAAATTTGTCCTCACCATTGACAAGATATAACGGTTTAGACCAGTCCTGTGCGAGACTGGTCAAGACGTCAAACAATGTCACGCCCTTACCGAAACTTGCACTTGTTGTCCCACCGTCGAGCACGTTGCTACCGCTGCGACACGTCACACGGGTGATAATGTCGGTACCGTCACGAATAGTGAAAACGTTGGTGACAAACCCGGTAAAAATCTGACCGATACGCGACTGATACCCAGCGCGAAAAACAACGGTCTGATTCGGTTCAATCTTCGTTGTCGGTGCAAGATTCCACAAGCGAAATTCACAGGTGCTCAAACTGTCGCCGGTATATGTTGTCACATCGAACGAGCACCGGAGCATCGGGTACGACTGTGTAATGAAATTCCTTGTGTCAATGAGTATTTCATACTGGCGCAAATCCATTGTCAGTAACTCCTTTGCCGGGTCTGGTCAATTGCCTGAGGGTACACCTGCGTCTCAAGATGATTTACGGTGTAGCGGCCAATTGCGTTACCGTCCAGTATCACGTCGCCCTGTGTAGTGAAATTGCCGTTAAGCTGAATCGGACGGTTTATGGACTCCATAATCTTAGTCAGCTGCTGACTTTGCTGCGCATAATTATTGGTCACCGGACTTGCTTCGGCACCATATGAACCGTCATTAACCAGGGATGAATTCTCCCACTGTGGAAGCTGTTCGGTATTCGTCGTGTTATCGACGATGTTGTTATTGGCCGGGTTATACAGTGAATTATTTCGACGTAATGCGGAGAGTGTGTCATCATCTACCGTTCTGTTATCAGAATCGTTGACCCAATTCTCCCGCTTTGCCCAGAACGGTGTACCACCCCAGGCGGGAGTTTCAACAGTGGATGATTTGTTATTAATTGTCGCATTATTGGCATTTGTACCCAAGTTGTTAATCCAGTCATCCATTTTCTTAATCCACGGGATGGACTGCATTGCATTTTCATATGCCTTATATATCCCGTGTTCGGACACATCTTTCCCAAAGGAGCTGGTTTTCAACCAGTTATCAAGTCTACCTACGACACCGGATACGGTATTACTCAGACTGGTAATATCTGGTACGAGCATGTCGGCAATGGTGTTACCCAGACTCTCGAATTTTTGTTGAGTGTCAATTATGGTCTGATTGATTGCGTTCAGCGCGGCATTATGTTTCTCGGTGTACCCCATTTCAGCGGCACGGGCTTTTGATACTTCCAGCGTTGTGGCGCCGAACTCCTGCCATACTCTGACAGTAGCCGGGTCGAGACCTAAAATATCAGCCACGTTGCTCTGACGCGTCGTATCGAGACGCTGGAACTGTCCGGCAATGTCGCTGTAAATATCCTCACGTGTACGCCCAGTGGGGTTATCGACACGGATTCCTGCGACCGCTAGTTGCTGAATCATCCCGGCGTCACCGGTCTGAATACGGTTAATCCCACGTTCAATATTTAAAAGACTGTTTGTCGTTGCTTGCCGGTCGCCGCCACGCTGTTCGGCCAGTGCGCCAAGTCCGTAAACCTCAGTCGGTCCGAACTGACTGGTTACAAGCCGGTTGTTCAGGTCGTAAGCCTGTTGTGCTTTCTTCGACTCAAACGCCCACGCTGCGCCGACACCCGCGGCAACACCGGACATCGCGAGTCCGGCAGCTTTGAAAGTGGTGACCAGACTCATAATGCGTGATTTTGAATTTTCTACACCGGTTTTAACACCCTTGTCGAGCGACTTACCGACATCGTCCATCTGACTACCGGCTTGCTCCGCCGATTTGCCGAGATTGTCGATATCTTTTTCGGCCTGTTCAGCACCTTTACCATCGTAAGAGATACCGAGGCCGACGAGGAACTGCGTGATGATGTTAGCCATTATTCAGGCACCCACAGAAGATGATTATCAACGCCGAGGTTATCAATGGTTACCTCATCACCCACAAAGAAGAAGCGACCCAGTCCGGCGCGGTATGCTTTACTGACCTCAGCATTCGGGACAAGCATTGCACCGGTGATGTGGTTGATACCATCCTGTGAGACAGTCATTGTCCACGCGGGCTTGTCGGTGTAACTGATGTAATCCAGCGCGAAGTCGAGAACGTTGTCGCCCAACTTGACCGTAAAGGTCTGATGAGAGTTGGACGCGCCGTTATTTAGGGGAATTTCTTGCATTGTTTATCGCCTCAATATACTTACCCTGCAATTCATCCATCGCAAAGTGAAATTGTTCGACTTCAGCAAGCGATATTGTACCATCTTTTAACTGCGCCCATGTACAAAGAGGTGGACATACTCCCTCAATACCCGTGCAAACCCGCATGAAGTACCAGTTGACCGGGCTGGGTCGCCCGGTGTCCTTTACTCGTCTTTGTTTGCGTTTTGCACGTAATCGAAAAAATCAGCGTAAACCCACAGGAACAATTCAGCCAGCAGAGTATTCAGCGTCATCATTTTACCGGGGAAATCATTCACCGTGATTTTCGTGTTGGTACCCGCTGTCAACGCTTTGCTCAGGAGTACCTCGATAATGCGTTGCTTGACGTGATGCGGTACAGCGGTGAGCAACAGGGTTACATCTTTGACGCCAAGTTCACCGCCGTTTTTGTAAACGTTGGCAGCGTGTGCGATAAACTGCGCGCTCACCAGGGATAACAGTTCATCCTGCTCAATTGCGGAAGGCATCGCGGCGTTCACGGTGATGTCGCCAGCGGTAAAAGTTTTAACGAGTGACATTGTTATTTCTCCGGTTGTTAGTCGTTACAGTGTACACTTGACGAAATCATCAATCAATTGTTGACGGTGGCGTCAAGGTGGGTTATAGTTACCCCAACAGAACAACAGGAGAGTACAAAATGATTCGTGAACAAGACCGTAAAGCATGGCGCAAATTTAAAATTCAGTTGGTAGTCATTATGGCTGCGGCACTGTCGGCAACAATTTACTGCAACAGCGCCCACGCTGCACAGGGTAAACAATTCCAGATTTATGACGGGCAGACTGACACGATTTGCACGTATCATGAAAACGAATTTGGTTATGCGGAAAGTGATGACCCGGCGTATATGGGTACCGGCGTTTGCTGGCGTAAAGATATGATGGATAAAGCAAACTTTCATATTCGGAGCAAAAGAAAATGAGAAGAGTGACAAAAGAAAATCTGAGTGTACAAATCGACCGACTGCGCAAAATAAAAGATGAGCAAGGTCAGTTATCGATGAGTAGTGAGTACACGCTTCAAGCGTATGAGATGCTCCTGGCGACGATGGAGGCCGAGCCGGATTGTAATGAGCGCCAGCTTTTCTGTTCAACCGATACGTCGAGGATGAAGAAGGTAATTTCTGTCTCTGCTGGGACCGAGGGTACGCCACTATATCGCCACGCGCAGCCAGCGCCGGCAGTGCAATGCCCATTCCCTTGTGGATGGGACAATTTGAACAAATTGGCTATTCGGGATGCCGCGTTCATTGCTCGTGGCTTAGTCGAAGGTGAGCCAACTACTGAGGCGCAACGTCAGGCCGCCATATCGAACAATGACCGGCTGCTGAAAGTTATTTCCGCCTGCCGCGCCGCCATGCTCAACCAGAAATAACTAAGGGGCCGATTGGCCCCTTTCGTTTAGCTTGCCGGACCCTTTGTCGCAGTCCATGAATTGAACTCAAAAATCCACTGGTCATCGGTAATTGTCTGACCACCACGCCCGCGCGGACCATCGTTCACAATCACACCTTCCGCACCGACAGCAGCATCAAGCGTGCCAATCTGAGTATAGGTTAACTCGATGTTAGCCTTGCTCAGAAACAGCCCGTTGATATACGCGGAGTCAGCTGAACCAGGGTTGAGGTTCAGCGTGACACGACGACCCGGGTTAATGCGGTCCAGACGAATAGCATTACCGCCCAGACCACGGCGCAACGCAGTGGACGCGTCAATCGGTTCATCGGTGTACGGTGGGTCAGACTCCCCGAAATCAGAAATGATTCGGCCATTAATTGTGATGACCGTGTTACTTGTGGAAAAGTTTTCTAATGACATCGGTCATTCTCCATTAATAAACGTCAACGGTGACGTCACAGATGCGGATGCTGCCAGCTTTGAACACACGCATGTTAATCGGTGCAGACTTACGTGCCGCGCGGTCAGAATCGGACAGGTCGAGAATATCCGTCGCTTTGGTCAGCACTTCGAAGCCATCGGTGTACGCTTCCAGACCAGTGTCGGGGCTGGTGTAATTGCGCGGGCCGAGATAGCGGTTACGGATGTACTGTTTACCGACACGTTTGGCCGCACCAATGAGCGCTTCCTGACCAACCGGAGTCTGCGGAAGTTTGGTGGTCTGATTAACGATGGTGTTGTACAGTTCCACGCGCAGAGAGTTCACGAAGGCGTCCAAATCGACGATATCGGAAATAGACTCACCGTAGGTGCTGTGTGACCACGTCTGTAACCAGCGACCACTGTCAGCGCTACCTTGCAGGTCGAGCACACTGTAGAATGCGCAGCGTTTTGCAACCATTGCGTTCTGTTCGGTGTCGGACAGGTCTTCAGCAGCAACACCAGGAGATTTCTTAAACTCAGTGTCAATAGTGCTGTTGTCGGCGCTGTAATTGACTGAGACAGAATGCTTGATAAGCGCATAGGCCGCATATGGGTCAGTTGCGTGAGCCACGGTGAATGCGTGACGATAGCCCAGCGTGTTCAGCTGTGAACAGATGTCATCGCCGGCGTCCGGGTTGCGAATTTTAACCACAGCCTCACCGGTCTGGCTGTTCGGGAACATGACACTGTTCTCTTCACACCAGGATGCGATCGACAATACGTCTGCCTCTGTTGCCAGCACGTCTTTGGTAACGAGGGTCCAGTACCAGTAATGCTTGTCAAATGCTTTGGTCAGCGTTGCTTTGATATCGACATCATCGTCAGCGGTAGCCCACACGGTGAGTTTCGGTACCGCCGGAGTAGAGCCGAGGAATTTGGCACCGGCCTTGTACGTCTCGGTTGTGGTGGCAAAGTCAGCAGCGAGGGAAGCGGTGGAATAGTAGGTGCGCACCGTGTCTTCGGTGAAACCTACCGGGAGTTCAGAGTTTTTAGCAAACAACATCGCGGAAGCGAAGTTTGCCGTACTCAATCCCGCCGGAGAAATCCGGGTTGTAATGGGGATGATTTGTTCAATTGGAAAAGACATTTACGAGTCCTCGTAAGTTACAGTGTGCACACGTTGACCATTATATCGAAATTTCACCGGATTGATAGTTCACACCGGGTTCGGCGTCAACATATCTTAACTGAAGCGTGCCATTTTCGAAATATACCTGGTCCATACCCTCACCAATGGTGAAAGGAACGTGCAGAATATTATTCACTGTCACCGTGTTCACTGCTTCGTAAAGCAGTTTAACGATGATTTGCGCACGCTGTTCGAAGTTACTAGCCTGCAGCGCTGTCAGATTATTAACAGGTTCGGTCCCACCCCATCCGATACCGGCTTTCCACAGGGGCCAGCATACGTCCGGGCGCTTATGACATTCCTTCAGCATTTCGGCGTACCGCATTGCTTCACCACGGAAGAAATTAATTTCACAGGATGCGACAATCTGCGCGCGAATTTCATACACGATAGTATCATTTGCGCCGTCAGTCATGATGATGTTCGCCTGACCGCGTTCACGAATGCTCTGACGTGGACGCACAGACGCGTAGGGGCCGTTCGGAGACGGTCCGTTGGGGTCGGCAAGGATACACTCGCTGACGCCCGTCACGTTGAGTATATGCGGCCTGAGAGCCGCAAAGATTTCATTGTTGGTCATAGCGGTCCACGATTACCTTACAGTATTTACGCCACGGGCGATTGTCGGTGCGAATAACTTTCCAGCGCTGACCCAGGAACACCCATTCACCATCGAGTGCAATTGAGTCGAGGTCACCATTGTTAACGTATATTTTACGTGGGTCAACGATGCGCTGACCACCTTGTTGCAAGAAATCAAGTTCCTTGTCACTCAGTGGCTGAATGTTCACCGTGAATGCAACTGGTGCGGATGTCACGGGTGTCCAGATACCGTCCACGTATGAGCCAGATTTACCCACATGTGTCGCCGGTACAGATTTAAACACGTTGTCAATATGACCACGCATTGACAGACTCATAAGATACCCTCATCAGGTTTTTCATTGGTGACCTTGTACGTTACGCTTGCACGTAGTGCGCCGGTGTCGATAAGTGGATTGTCCGAACCTTTCTGTTCGATTGTGTAATCGCTGTTCGGTGGCGTGCGAAGGTCAGTCATGTACTGCTGCACCGCACCGACTGCGAATGCGCCCACTTGTTCAAGCACATGGTCAAGCGGTAAATCATTAGCCACGCCGTGAGCGATGGTGTCCACGATGTCCTGTTTACCACTTTGCACACCGGGTATCAGCCAGGGGCGCGGCGGGATAGGTGCGGGATTGCCGTACAATTTGTTATTCGGGTTACCATAATTCAGCAATGCGCCAAGCTGGGCATTTGTCATACCGGAGTCAGGATGTTCACCTGCGTCCGAATGGATGCCGACAGTCACAGTCTTTTGACCGGCTTTAGTGTATTGCTCCAGTTTCGAACGTATTGCCTGTTTGGCTTGCTGTAGCGCTTTAATGTTGACTGACATAGTGTACCCTCGTTTGTCAAGACATTATCACACAACGTTGCGCCAGTATCCACACACCCCGTTGAAACTCGTTCGGGGTACTTCATCGGGGTATCAAAAACTCTTTAGTTTTCAGTACTATACTACTTATTACCCCTATACCCCTATAAAATAGTAATTAGTAGTAATAGAAAGTATATAATAAATAGTATAAATGTAATATAATACATAATGTATACTTTATAAGGTTTATAAGGGGGAAGAAGGGAAGAATGTACGGGGTGTTCGGTTATGCTCGTAAACCTATGATTATGAAAGTAAATTCGCCACCCCGATATCTGTGGTATTTCGGGGTAAAATGAGGTATTGACGAATACGTCAACCACTGATACACTCATTCTATAAATTACAGAGAGGGGTAACACCGTGTCATTTGCATCTTATATTTTAAAAAAAATAAATTATGTCCCTGAAGAGGAAGTGAAGTCCGATGAGAGTCGGGCGCGCCAACGTGAACACTCTGCATCTCATGACATTCCACAAGGTGTTGTACAGACATCGCGCGGACCAATGCGAATTACAAAAAGTGGAAAAATAGATGGCCGAAGTCTGGCACGAGGGAAACCCAAAAATTGGGACCGCGTGCCACGCGGAGTGAAATCGTATGAGCACATCATCCTTCGTGACATCTTTGAAAATGCGAAACCCGGTGAGGAATTTGCATGGGACTGGAGAACGGAAGCAACATATTCGGACATTAAGTTGCGAACCGCACAGTTGACATACGCATACAAAATCGCGGAGATATACGAACATAAGGTCTCGCTTTCCGCAAAACCAGGGTACATGGTGATTAAATATGTGGGCAATAAAGCATGAGTCCGGAACAGTTTTATTTACAACGAAAGATAAATTTATCGCGCTTAACCGCGCACAACATGGCTGGAGAGTTGAAGAAGTGAGTGAAATGAACGTTTACCTGTCACGTCCTGGTGCACGTATTCCAACGTATGCAACGTCAGGAAGCGCGTGCTTCGATGTTTATGCTGCACTCGATAAACCAGTGCTAATTCGCAACGGTGAGCCTGTAATCATTCCCACAGGGCTTAAATTTGATATACCAGTTGGACATGCTTTGATGATTTACTCACGCAGTGGTCACGGGTTTAACAGCGATGTCCGTCTGTCAAATTGTACCGGCGTCATTGACAGTGACTACACTGGTGAATTGATGGTCAAGTTGACGCAGGATGTTGACCATCATGAAGGTGTGTTCTGGGTTAATCACGGTGACCGGATCGCACAGGGGGTGCTGATTCCGGTCGAACAAGTGACGTTTAAGCAAATCAGTGAACCACCTCAACAGAAAACTAACCGTCAGGGTGGTTTTGGGAGTACCGGAAGTTAACTCATGATGCGATAATGCCAGAGGCGCGCAGCTGGGTAAGCAGGTCATTTAATTTTGTCGCAACCACGTTAACAGCCGTGGTTGCCGAGGTAGCCACGGAAGCTGCTTCCTCTCCTGATACCGTCTGCGAGCCGACATTGGGTACAGCTGAACCCTGCGTGAACTTATCGCCGGCCATTGCCGTTGATGCGGTTGTGCCAATGACCAGACTTGAAGTACCCGCGCCAATTGCGGTACGTGCTGCGGCGGCGTTCGCACCTGCGGCGATAACAGTAGGTTTCCCGGTAATATTATCCCACGCCACAGAGCCGCCACCTGAAGGGGTCACGGTTCCCATCATTTGAATCATTGTATTGTTGCGGATGATTGGCGCACCCAATGGCTGAATCTCATTAGTCATGACTGCCGTTACAGCGTCAGCCAGACCTCGTGAATCTACACCAACAACAGCTCGATAATCGTCAGAGATGTACCCGCTTACCGGCTCACCTGTGACAACCACCTGTCGAGGCTCACCACCTTGTATGAATATCTCACCAAGTGGCGTTTTACCTGTTGCGGCATTGACGAGCGCAACGAGTTCGCTAACTGTATTAGCAGAAAGAACTTCGTAAGTTGTTACCGACATTTAATTACCTCATGTGACTAATGCGCCCATACCGACGCGTTTACGGAGCCTGTAGAACTGCTGTCCGTACACGGACCAGGTTAGCCAGTCGTTGTTGACCTCAAGCATTGCCGGGACACGATATGAAATAGACTCATCCCCTACGGATTTTGTCGCCACGTTTAACCGCGCTTCCTGATTGACATCACTTTTCAGTCCTTCCGGATAGTAAACAGACAACCAGTGTGCGGCGTAATAGAACATACCGCGCTGTTTCAGGTTGTGGCATTCTGCCTCATAACCTCCCCAGCGCTTACTCCCTGTCTCCGTGTCAGCCTCACACAGTGCGTACTGAATGAGGCTGTCCGGGAAATCGGTAGTGGATGAGAAAGCCTGACCGCCGAGCGGCCAGATGCGAAAATCTGCGATGACTTCGGCGGTGATGTGCATGTTATATCCCGTGTGTTAATTAGGAGGCGGTTTTTACTGCCTCAATTTCTTGTTGAAGACGTGGCTTCTTCCAGCGTGTATCAACTTTGATACCCAGTTCTTCGGCTTCTGCACGAAGTTTGTCAATGGTCACATCGTCGGCGTCTGAGTCAGGGTTGACCAGTTCACCACTTGTGACGACCAGTTCACCTGCGTCCTGATATGCACTGACCAGACTGTAAATTGCCGGAGTAACTTCGAATTCTTTCGAATCACCCGGTGCCAGCATACGTTTCATCACATCTTCTTCACCCGGCATCATGAACGGGCGCGCGGAAATATTTTTCACAGTAATCATAAATCACCTTTAGTTGCAATACTTACCCGTTGTTATTTTACCCACAACAGCTTGTCCTGTCCAGAATCGTAGATACGTGAGACACCTTCTGACTCATACCATTGCGTCTGTGTCATTCCATCCGGTGCGCGGTTCCACTTCTCACGTGATTCGGTTGTGCAACCATTTACAATCCTGAACCCCACTGTCGTGGTTGAAAGTGTGAAACCAGCATTAATATAACTGGAACCGCTGAACAAATCCCGGTCAACGTATGAATAGGCGCGGTTAATGTTGTTAACCGTGGTAGCATGTTTCCACAGGCGGGACAGTCCACCCGGGACATTACACGCAGTCGCATATCGTACCAGTTCCCATTCGTTCTTTTTCTGCCAGTTTGTCAGGCTGATTACGGCGACTAAGGTATCATCGTGTTGCAGACCATAATGTACGGTCGCACCCCGGAAACCCTGTACGTGGTGTTTCTCCATGAACGCCTTCGCTTCAGACGTCGAAACTTCCACAATGTTACATTTTCGGGCAAACACTTTGTCGGATACCACGCCAAGTGCGTTGCGAATGATATTTTCCACCTGTTCGCGGCGCTCATTCCAGACATCCTCGCGAATGCTTATCAGACGATATCCTGCGGCTTCCACGCGGTGACGCTTGGTGATGTGATACTTCTTATCCTTCGTGCGCTCATCGTGCCAGTACAGACCGTTAAATTCTATTGCCAGATTGTGTGACGGCACTACAACATCGAGTTCCAGCGGTCCAATGATTGTACGGTCGGATTGTACCGCATCGGGACAAATGGAACGGACGAAGTTGAAGACTTCTGTTTCGGCTTTGGATACTCCGGAGTTGGAGCATTTTGGGCAACCAGACCCCTGCCTCACGTGAATATCCGCTAGTTGTTCGAAATCTCCGTGCACTGGACAACGTATGGAGACTGTTTGGTCAATCCTCAAATAATTTGTATATGTGTAGTCGTATTTATCTCCGTGTTTGACTCTTGCTTTTTTCACCCATTCATCTTTTGACATTTTACCGCCACGATTACAGGCTGGACAACCTGAGCCACGTAGATGTACTTTGATACTCTGATTAAACTCCCCATGATCGGGACATATTACCACCAGTGATTTTGCGTCTGCGACACGGTACTGATATCTACCGGAGTGTATCATCGTTGCTTTCTCTATTACTTCATCAATTGGGGTGCTACGTTTAGAAGCAGAACGCTTGTCCCCACATTTGGGACAGCCGATTCCGGCGAGGTGGCTGTATGCTTTTTGGTGGAATACTCCGTGTTCGGGACAGATTATCGACACTGTGTCATGTACTTTGTCGAAGGAGACACCAGAGTAATCATATTTACCATCGTGTTTCTGAGACGCTCTCTGCTTAAAAATATCAACCGTTACTCTAACTCGTTTCACTGTGCAATCCTCTTTTGCGTTTGTACCGATACTACATATTTTATATTCGTGTGTCAACGCAAAAGAAAAGCCCTCCGAAGAGGGCTTAGGATGCTACTGAGGGTAGGTATTACAGCATGTCGAGGTAGATTGCACTCAGAGGATAGCGAATTTCGGTGCCCGAAATCTTATACTCTGCCGGTACAGTTACGGCCAGACCTTTGTTCTGTGGTGCCAACATACGGAACGGAATCGGCTTAGCAACACCCAGGTTGCGGTCGTTCTTCTCGTAGATGAGCACGCGGTCTTTCGAACTGTTGGACACGCCGCCCGCAGCCAGTTCCGCAGCGGTCAGCTGGAAACGAACCTGAATGTCAATTTCCTGACCGGTCATCAGAGTGTATGCGTTGTTGGTTTTGAAAAACTCCATTACTGTAGTGTCAGAGTAACCAGTCATCAGCGTGCTGTTCATGCGCTTCCACAGGTCCGGGAATACGCGAACGGTATTCGGCAGATGGAAGTTTTTGGACAGTTTGATGATGTCGAACAGCGGGTCGTTGAGCATGTTGAACAGCTCCTGACCGGTGGCGGTGGTGTAGTCGACGGTCGCCTTAGTCACGGTCACATTGCCGTTATTGAACAGACCGGCCATCCCCAGTTGTGAATCACCAAAATAAGCCACTTTCTGACTGTGTTCTTCATAGCCACGATATGCCAGCTGCTGCTGCATGGTGTCAATTGGCATGTTCTGAGACGCAGTGGTGCGCAGCTCGTCAATGCTGTAATGGCACTCGATGCCGCCGTAGTTCAGCGGTACAGTGTGGAGTTTCGCAGATTGAGCGACGTGCGGCAGGTCCATGGCGTTTGCGCCGATGAACTTCCCAACCGTGACGCCATCATAGCTCCGGTACACCCAATGGTTCGCATGTTCCGGGATGCCGGATACAACCGGAATATCCTGCAGATAGGTGATATCAGCATACGGCGTTGCATAAATGGTTTGCTCAACCTGTGCCAGCTGAGAGATATAGAACGCGATACCACCGTCAGCATCACGGAATTCAGCCGGAACGTTGATAGCGTTCTGACCATCCAGATACTGTTTAACCCACGGGTTACCCGCGATAGTCTGTGCGTCAAGTACAACGCTGTTTAATTTGTCCATTATTAACCCCCAACAACCAGAGACAGTTTAGCCAGACCACCGGTTGTCGCGGCAGTGAGGAATTTAGCACCAGGAATGGCAACCGACAAAGTTGCTGATTCACCCGCCGTCTTAGCGAAATCGCCGGTCTGAGTCGCACCGACACGCAGGAATGCAGCGTCACCAACGGCAACAGCCTCTGCCACAGTTACCCAGATCACGCCAGCAGTGAGCACAGATGCCGGACGATCAACCGGAGCACCGAAAGTTGCGCCGTCAGCGTAAGAGCGGTTCAGTTCACGAACCAGTACGCCCACGAAGTCGCCAGCTGTGGAGCTGGCAGTCGCAGCCTTAAAGCCTTTCTCGCCGCTACGTACAACACCTTTACCATATGCGACGGTTGCGGTGTCATCGTTAATTTTGGAAACGATGTTCGCTACTTGTCCGTCGGCGACCATCCCGGTAAAGGCTGCGTCGTGATTCAGACCGTAGCTGGTTGCATTAATAGCCATCTATGTCACCCTTATTTAAGTTTACCAGTCTGACGCAGCAGTGCTTCTTGTGCGCGGGACAGTACAGGTTTTGCGTCGGCTACCGGCTGTTTGATGTCTTTAGCGCCATCTTTAGCCAGTTGCTCAAGCTGTGAGTCTACCACAGGTTTCACCGGTTCTTCCACAGCCATGTCGAAAGCGGCTTCAACATAGGCGGCGGATTTTTCAGCCCAGTCAACAGAAGGACGTTTAACAGCGAGAGCGGTACGTTTGATTACGACCGGGTCCATGCTGTCACAGGTGAATTCATCGCCAGCAACTTTACGCGCTGAGGAGGTAACACGTGCAATTGCTTCCACGCGTGCTTTCAGGGCTTCGTCGCTGCATTTGGTGGTCAGGTCGGCAACCTGCTCCATTGCTGCGTCGAGTTGAGCCTGTACGGTTTCTTTGGCGGCTTCGGCGTCACTGACACGCTGTTCTAAGCGTTTGAACGCGTCTACCACCGCAGCATCCGCCACATCAACTTTTAGCCCGGTGTCAGTGGTGATTTGATACATGGGTTTTTTCTCCATATTATCGAAGATACGCGCCATTGCACCCGCACGAGCACGGTCAACAATTGCAACGTGGTTAATTTTAATCTGAGTCTGTCGGAAGTCGTATGGTTCACCTTCCGGCGTTGTCCCTGGTGTGTCATCATACACCGCCGTGTAACCCGCTGACAACTCACACTTACCGGTTTCGACAGCCTCAATCGCGTCTTTATCCTTGATAACCATATCCACAATGACGAAATCGCCGTCCTGACGACCGACACTCGTTACAACACCAACGGAAGTATTACGGTACGTGGAAGCATTGACAAGCGTAGGAGGATGGTTATTCGTGACATCTGCGCCGAGATAGCTCTGAAGTGATTCATCATTAAACACTTCTTCGGGGGGACGGTACACACGGATAATGTCGTTCGGTGCGCGGTCCTTCAGTCCCAGTTCCGAAGCGAGATATTCCTGAATACCAGTACGAGCGGCTTTACCGGGCACACGCAAAAATCCCTCATCCGTGTAAACACGTTGGGAATTCAGTGCAAAACTTTTACGGTCATTGTGTGTTACGGTGATTTGCATGTTGACGAATCCGTCAGAGTATGCCATAGTGATAATCGTTAAACACATAATACATATATTTCGGAGGAGATACAACATGACCACGTGGAACTACATCATCGGTAGTGAGAAGGACTTCGAAGGTGCGCCGGATTGGGCGAGTATGGTAATAAAATTCCAGGGGCAAACAATCTTTGAGGAACACGCTACTCCTCTACTGGGTATTAGTCGTTTTTCGATTGAAGGTGACAAGTCCGTCGAAGTTTGGGATGACGACACTGTATCTGGTGGAGCAATCATCGCCCAACGTGAACCCGTAGTAACCAATGACATGGTCAACCATCCGCCACACTACACACAAGGTGGTATTGAGTGTATCGATGCCATCAAAGCCGCCACAGTTGGTAAAACCGGTATCGAGGCGGTATGTGTGGCGAATGTCGTTAAATATCTGTGGCGCTACGAAGAGAAGAACGGCCTGGAAGATGTGAAAAAGGCCCGCTGGTATCTTGAGCGTCTGATTAGTGAACTGAACGGGGTGAAAGCAAATGAGTGATAACAATAATCTTGTGATGCTGAACTTGCTACGCTCGAAAGGTGTATCAGTCTGTAAAACACCGTCCGGTATTGTTGCATACGGTCTGTCTCGCTTGAGTCAATCAGAGCATGAGATGTTTAACCGGATGACTCAGACCGAATTGTTAGCAGCGCTCAGGATGCAGAAAGTATGACCAGCATCATACCACGTTACCCAACCGGGACACTTGTGAAGTTGTTCCCCAACGGTGTCGTTACGGGTGTTGTCGCAAACGTAATAGACGATGAGTCACCACGCTACTATGTGCAGTGGGACGATGGTACTTACAGCTGTCACACGCAGCGCGATTTAAAACGAGTGGGGACATTGTATGGCAAACTGGATTAAGTGTAGTGAGCGGATGCCGGAAGGGCTTGATGATGTGCTGGTTACTGATGGTGATAATATTGAAATGAAATGGTGGGATGGTGACGATTAGGATAGTTGGGCGGAGCGTAACTCGAATATCTGCGGCGACGATGTGACTCACTGGATGCCGTTACCCAAGCTACCGCAGGAGTGACACTATGGACTACCTTCTGCTTTGTGTCGGCGTTGTGATTTGGGTCAAATATTTATGTTGACGAGTTCGTCAGGGATGACGTATACTTAATTCATCAACAACAGAGAGGGTTTGAGACAAATGAACACTTTACTTCCCGGCTACGACCGCCCCGTATCAGAGGCGCACATTGTCGATAAAGAACTGTTACAGGTCGCACAACAGCTTGCACGCAAGCATGACGATTGGGCGCTCGCTAACGCTGCATTACGTGAGGCATACGGAAAATGAACCATAAACCCGTTAAGGCGGTAATGCTCCACAACAATGACCGGATTATCGATGTGGACGGTGTTATCACCGTGACAAATTTCAAAATGAACTTCCGCGAGGACATCGTGACATTTACCGCGACCAAAGAGGATGACTCAGTATCTGAGCGCTGGATAGCGATGGACCGACTTGTTAATAAGGTTACTTCTTAGCCTCATACCGCTCCACTGCCGCCGCTGTGACTGGTCTCGCCACACAGCGGCAATTTATTGGCTGACCCGGGAATGTCGGTACACCATCGACGACAGGTAAATCTGACCACTTAAATACACCTTCACCGAATCCCACATCGCGCTTTGCAACCTCAACATGACTATGGCGCACCCGCTCGTCCTGTGACGTTACCCATTTGAAATACTCAATACCACTGTTCGTCTGACGGATACGATTCATGTCACCCTGTATCTTCCCATACTGGTCTGTGGCGATAAGTTTGGCTCGACGTTCTGTGATACCAAATTGTTTAACGAGCGCTTCCTCGATGTAACTGGGGCGCATACCGTTACGCATATTGGTCATGACGATGTTCTGCACCTGCTCCAGATACTGAGCCGGAATAGACTGAATGAGTTTAGCATTCTGATACGATGCAGCGCTCAGATATTCCTGTAACTGCGTATCGCCGCCGTACAGATTGATAGCGAATGAGCGGGCGTTATCCTTTGCCGCAGTCTGTACAAACTGTGACGCGATGGTTTCAGCCTGGCGACGAGCAAATGCACCGAGCCACCGTGTGAGCAACTGATTAATCGCCGAGGTGATGGTATCACTCCAGCCGTCGGCGGTGTACTCCGGCGCAAGCTGTTTCACCAATGGTACGATGTTGGCGTCCACATCCTCACGAACCAGCCGTGCAACCTGTTTCAGCTGGCGATAATAATTTAGCTCTGTTTGTCGTGACATGCTTGACGACCTCGTCAGTATGGTGTAGAGTGTATGTGTTAGTTAAATATTATCACAGGAGATGAGAGATGACATTACTTGAACTATTACGCCAGGAATTACCAAAACGTGGCGGTTGGCCGAAGGGTGCAGTAAAAGCTACCTCTTACGGTTTCATCCCGGGTGTTCATTTTTGGGATGATAACGATTTCGTGGTGGATTACAGCGACTTAACCACTCGCGCGTTAGGTGAAGAAAAAATCACACGCGAACAATACGAGGCAACTGGCTGGGACGGTACAGGTTTGCCGCCGGTGTCATACTTAAAATCAGTTCTAGATTATGATGAGGAAACCGGAGATTTCACGTGGAAACCTCGAATTGAAGGCGATTTTTCTACGAAATGTCAATTCGTATCTTGGTCAAACAGATTTGCAGGAAAGAAAGCTGGAACAATAGTCACCAAAAAGAGAAAATCATATCTGAAGATTAATTTAGGTGGTAAGAATTATTATGCACATCGAATAGCATACGCCATTTTGAACGATTGTTGGCCAGAAAATGAGATTGACCATATAAATGGGAATTCATTGGATAATTCAAAAACAAACTTGAGACAAGTTACAAGAAAGGAAAATTGTCGAAACGTGTCGTTAATCCCAAATTCAACTAGTGGTTATTGTGGTGTTAATTGGCATGAACCATCTGGTAAATGGCGAGCAAGAGTTAAAATCGACGGTAAAGAGAATTATATTGGACTCTTCGACGACCCACAAGAAGCCGCAATTCGCATAAAAGCGATTAGAGACGCTGTCGGGTTCCATAAGAATCACGGTCAAGACCTCCGCTCAGAAGCGGAACGCGCGATTGATGAAATGGTTCGGCTGTCCGGAGTGTCAATTGGTGCGGCTAAGATTCTGTATGATGCGGGGTATCGGAAGGGTTAATCACATGTCCCGGCGGAAGTCGGGATTTTCAAATTCAGTATCATCGTGGGTGACGTGGCATGACTAAACCAAAGCAAAAAGAAACTGAAACAGACAGCGAGTATGCTCTTAGAATTTCAGAATGGAAAGAGATGCGAAAAGAGTACAAGAGAAAGTGGAATGAGCAGAATCGGTCACATACTTCCCAATACAACAAGAAATGGCAATCTGAGAACGTAGAAAAAGTTTCACGGTATAGAGAGGAGTATTACAAACAAAACAAACACGTCATTACTGAAAGGGTGATTGATTGGCAAAGAAAAAATCCTGAGAAGTATGCCGATAAATCAAAAAGACATTATCTTGCCAACAAGGATAAGTTTGCAACCAGATTGGTCAAAAGAAGAGCGAACTTAATACAGGCCTCAATCGGTAAAGATGTGGAAAAAGTCTATTCGCAACTATACAGATATGCGAAGCTACTTGGCGGTAACCTCGAAGTAGACCACATCATTCCGTTGCAAGGCGTGGATGTCAGAGGGTTACATACCTCGGAAAATCTCTGTCTATTACCGAGAGAAATAAATCGTTCGAAAGGTAATAAATTTGACCAAGAAGCATACTTCTACTTCTTCAAAAGATACCCGAGATGTACCGCTTCGAGACTGTACGCGAGGTACATCTCGGGTAGATTAGGATAGTTTTGCCATTATCTCATCATGAGACAGACCATCTGTCACGTACTGGTTATAGCGTATCCAGAACGCATCCTGTTGTTCGGTGAGTTTTGGTTCATCGTCAGGGGGAGACGCAACGTAATCTGACTCCGCCGAAGCCTGTTTATCTATTTCACCATCTTCAAACTGATATTCTTCGGATGATTCGAGATTGCGCATGATTTGTGATGGTCTCACTATCCCCTCCGCCAGATATGCCAAATCTTTATCAGCCCGGGTTTTGGCAGCTTGTGCAATCTGCAATTCATTAGGCTGTGCAAGTGGCCGCCACTCATAGTTAAAGTCGTCAGGCCAGTAACCCAAGGCGCTACGTACCAACACCTCATCGAGCTGGCGCAACCCCGGGTCAACCTGTGTCAGCTGTTTGGAGCGGATGGAGTTGTTGTAGTTGTTCATGTCCCCTTCGCCGGTGGCGTTCATGCCCTTAGCAGAGGTACCGAACAGGCGCGTAACGGGAATATCAGCCGCACCACTAATCCACGTCATGAACGTCTCAAGCACCGGTGCAACACCGCCCAGGTCGAGCGTCTTACGTTCGTATGACTCATCACCGTCCAGCAGGGCCATCTGCACCAGTGACTTCATCTGACTGAACAGTGTATAACGCGACACAATTGCATCATCCTGGTCACTGGCTAACTCGTCGGACAGTCCCTCACGTTTGACCACATCGACGTTTGCCTCCTGCATCAGTTCCGCGATGCCGTCCTTTGATGCGACCATGTCCATGATGTCATCGAGGCACACGCGTAACTCACTGTCACCCCATCCCTGCGTCTGGACCATCTGGCGACGAGGGATACGCTTGCCACTGAAACGCGCAAAATGGGTCCAGTGGATTTGCTGACCACCACCAGTAATGGTGTAATGCTCCGGCATCATGTAGTTAGGTGCCAGAATGTCCCAGGTGTTCAGGGTGAGCGGTGACATGTCGTAACGGTCAAACACGATGCAACGTTTTAAATCACCTTTACGAATACGGCTCACGTCGAGCGGCTTTGACAGGTCCTGACCAGTCAGCATGAGAATACCGCCGCCGCCGTACAGACGCGCCCATGTAACAGCCTCCTGCACGTTGGCAGCAACCATCAGCCGGTCTTCTTCGATGCGGATGTCATCGGCTTCCTTGCACTTGATGGTGCGCCACTCACGGCACATATCTTCAGCGGGAATTTCCACAATTTGACGGGCGAGCCAGTTAGTCTGGTAAGCCGCGTCGAGTTGTTGCCAGTTGGACAGCGCAGCATACTGGAACATATTGTGAGAGCGTTTCGCTTTCCACGTTCCGAGGCCAGACACGACGTTGACCAGCCCGTCGGTGGTGTGAAGGTTTGTTTTAGCAGCCTTAGCCATGTTTATAAAATCTCCGACGCTGTTCGGCGTGCGAGTAATCCGCGACTATTGGCAATGATAAACGAATCCGCGATGTTTGGCGACATGATGTCTCGTTTTGCCAAATCTTTTTTACTTTCAACCTTGACTTTACCACTATTGTCGAAGTCCCGCATTGGTGTAGACAACTCGTCGATGAGTTTGTCCAACAGTTTTGCATCGATATCACTTGACAAGCTAATCATCTGGTCAACCGGAAACTCCCGACCCTTTGTGACAGCCAGGTACGTATTGCGGAACCGGTCAGCAGTGAGCCACCATGTCTGTGCTTTCAGATTGGCAAAGAAATCTTCATTGTTGATGCGGGTATCGCCGTATTTCTTTTTCGGGTCGGACACTTTGCCGCCCGCATTGAATTTGAAGTGTCTGTGCCATCCTGCGGCGTTCAGGTGCGAACCTGTGCCAGCGCCCACCCCGATACTGTCGTAACCAATGTGGGACGCTCCAGCGCGTTCTGCGGTAAGTTTGACACGCATCGCTGACTCACGCAGTTCATCCTCGCCACCTTTCCACTCATCCAGTCCAATACACACGCTGCCGTCCATCGTGGTCGATGCGTTTTTATCATCGCCAGAGTCAGCAACGTCGTAACCAACAGTTTTACCGCCGAACCAGTTGCCGCCAACTTTCTTGTGAGCATCGATAGCGGCCTGAAGCCAGGAACGCTTGATAACCACACGGTCATCATTGTCACGTGGTACGCCAAGGTAAATATGCTGGTATTCTTCGAAATCTTCGGCCTTGGCTGATTCAATGTCGGCCAGAGCTGTGGCAGACAGAAATGGATTCTCGTTGTAATTAATTAAACGAGTAATAGTTCCGGCGGGCGGATTTAATACAAGACGCTTATATGCGAAATCAGTCGCAAGACGCGGGTTAAATGTGACCCATATTTCAGCATCTTCGTTACGCATAATTGTTGGACGAATTGTGGCAAACATATCTTCCGTTAAATTATGTGCCTCTTCAATCCACGCCACGGATGCTTTTTCAAATGATTTAATTTCGTCAATATTGCGGGCCATACCGTAAAAACGAAATAATGAACCATTAGTTTTATGCTCAATAGCATCTGCATAAACTTTAAAATTCTTGTCCAGTCCGAAATAACTGATTTTATCTTTCAGGAGTGTATATACCGAATCAGCGATACGGTTCTGGTACATGCGTAAACACAGGAAACGCTGCTCCATAAAATTGGCGCGCGCTATGGCCACGCCTGCGGCATCGTGAGACTTCGACGACATACGACCGCCGTACAGCGTGCGAAAGCGTACACGCTGCCCATCAGGCGCTGTACGCGTTTTCCAGAAGTCCCGCAGTGCCGGGTTAAGCGTTGGATTAGTCACCGTAGAAATCGTCCAGTGTTTTGCGGATATCCACTTCACCACTCAGTTCGATGAGTTGCTTATCCAGTCCCAGGAGTTTCGCCTTACCCATCGTCGCACCAGTCGCGGCAGACGCTTGCACAGTGTCGGCGGTCAGAGCGGCAATGCGCGCCTCTTCCAGCTCGGCAATGAGTGAATCAACTGTCACATTATGACGCTTGATATGTCCTTCACGCAGTTGACCAATTCTACGGTTAACATTGGGCTTATCGAGCAGACGTGATGCGTCCACAGCGATAGTGTTCGCATTCTTACGGTCGGACTTGTAAGCCTGACGATAAGCCTCGGATGCGTTCCCCGTCTCAACGAAGACGCGGCAGAATTTCTCCTGCTGTTCGGTAACGCCGAATTCGTTAAGTGGTCTTGCCATGATAGTCCCCACGTTATTGTCTCTAATGCCACGATTTTACCATGACTGTACCGTCATTGCCACACACCCCGTTGAAACTCGTTCGGGGTACTTCATCGGGGTATCAAAAACTCTTTAGTTTTCAGTACTATACTACTTATTACCCCTATACCCCTATAAAATAGTAATTAGTAGTAATAGAAAGTATATAATAAATAGTATAAATGTAATATAATACATAATGTATACTTTATAAGGTTTATAAGGGGGAAGAAGGGAAGAATGTACGGGGTGTTCGGTTATGCTCGTAAACCTATGATTATGAAAGTAAATTCGCCACCCCGATATCTGTGGTATTTCGGGGTAAAATGAGGTATTGAC
>ERZ1035027.124-NODE-124-length-48021-cov-17.143560_pt1 | contig 48021 bp, 48 predicted proteins | sample MGYA00520604_ERZ1035027 | MGnify/ENA primary metagenome ERZ1035027 (study PRJEB33766, sample SAMN09781743) | gut metagenome | biome: gut microbiome | host: Homo sapiens | place: Madagascar | study: EMG produced TPA metagenomics assembly of the PRJNA485056 data...
AAACCATAGTATCTCCGAAGCATCTCGTCTAGAAAGCGAGGTGCTGTGATATGGCTGTTGCATTGATGGGGCCTGGCGGTGGCGGCGGTTACAAACATCACATCACCGGAACGATTAAGGATATGTCTTTTGCTGATTGTGCTGGAAAGAGCGGTATTGTTTCTGTTGCTGCAGGCTCTGGACCATACGACAATGACCCAAATGGTTATTATGCAAAAAAATCAACAGAGTATTTCAAAAACCTAACAATTTCTAATGCTAGTGGTGTAAATAGAACAGAATTTTCTGACATGTATAAGGGATATTATATTACTGCATATGGGATTACCTTTGAAGTTGACAGGTTTACAAGCAGTTCAGCTTTTTCGTCGAGTGCAAATGATGGGCTTAATATTTCGAGCTTTGTGACAGTTTATTACTAAAGAAGCTGTAAAAAGTAATATCTATATCGCAAACCTGCGCTTAGATTTTGATGTCTAACCGCGCAGGTTTTTTTTATTTTCTATAAAGGAGCTGAAAGATAAGAAATGAAAATCTATGATGAGATTACGAAAGAGGAGCTGACGGCTCCTGATGAAAGTAAAGGATATCTGTATGAGAGCCAGATTAAAACCGGCATGACTGAGGATACCTATGAGGTTATGGAGGGCACGGTTACTGAGGATTGCCCGAATGGCTTGCGCCGTTTGATCCCCGGCCATGCCGTTTATGAGGCTTGCCAGTTCTACCATACATATACCGATGAGGAAATCAAGCGTATGGAAGAGCAGGCGGCTGCGGAGCAGGCTGCAAAAGACCGTGAGGAGCGCATTGGCCGTATTGACAGCATTGACGCCCAGGTTACTTATACTGCCATGATGACGGATACGCTGATGGAAGAGACCGATAGTGGAGACGGCTCCGGCAATGGTGGCGCGGCTGATTCTACTGATAGCAAGGAGGCTTAATTATGTTTGAGAAAATTAAGCGTTGGTATCCGAAACTGTGGAACAAAACCATGGTGAAGAATGCTGTGAAGAAGGGTGTTATTACTCCTGAACAGTACAAGGAAATTGTTGGAGAGGAGTATAAAGCATGAGTGTTGCAATGATGGGAAGCGGCGGAAGCGGTAAGCTGCATTTTCTTGATCTTGGCGTAAATACCACTTTCGATGTTTCTGCTTCTTACAAAAATTACAAGGATTTGACTGTAGACAATTTTGTGATTTATAGTGTTTCCGACATTTCTGATGGTAATGCTTGTTGGCATCATATTGGCGGCATGAAGAAAAACTATAATGCTTCTACTGGTAAATTAGAGTGCGGCGTACTACTTAATTGCTACGATAGTGCAACTTCTGGTCCTTCTCGACAACTTTATGCAAAAGTGGGAATTAAACTGGTTTATTAAAACTTTTGGAGGTATATTTTATGATTAAGAATATTCTGCGGGGGGGGGTATAGTAATCTAAACTATACCTCTGATATAGATACTTGTGCCGGAAAGGCGGTGCGAGTATGAGCGTTGCGTTGATGGGGCCTGGTGGCGGGAATGGTAATGCCGAAATAGTAGAAGTTGCATATCTTAGTATCCCGATGAATTATACAACTGTTACTACAACAATAACTGGATACAAGAAGTATTGGATTTTACGTAGTCAGGCTTATGGAGATTTAATTACCGTGTCTATAGATAAAGGGACGCTGTCGGGAACAAAAAAGTTTGGATGGCAGCTGTATCAAGATGTTACAGGTGTGTCTCCATCAGATGTTATAACGGTAAGTGGTCGCTTCGGACACAACGAAGGCGATCCTCGAATTTATGTTTTAGCAGTAAAAGAATAATGATTTATAATTCAGCCTCGCACTCTGGATGGGTGCGGGGCGATTTTTTGTTTTAAAGGAGAATTTTGTATGGAAATCAAGAAGAATATTACCGTGCAGGAGCGCGTGGATTTTGTGAATTTTGTTGTGGATACTTGCACGGTGGATAGCCGCTATGTACCGGCACTGTTTGATTTTGCTTGGCGTGCGGGCGTGGTGAAGTTTTTTGCGCCGGAGGTTTGGGAGCACCTGGGCGGCCAGGATGATATTTGCGACTTTGTGTACAGCCGTGACGGCATTGAAATTGTAGAACACCCGGATATTGCCGAGGTGACGGCCGGGCTGTATGAAGCCTGCCAGGAAGAGATCAAAAACAGACGCGAGGAATACATGGTTGTTTACCAGAGCGTGGCACACCCTGACCCGATGGACCGTATTGCGGAGGCGTTTGAAGAGATTGCCGGTGCCATGAAGGGGCTGAATGACCCGGACATGCTGGTGGAGATTGCCAAAAAGGCCGGACTGGTAGGGAAGCCTGCGGCACATAAGGAGCCGGTAAAGCTGGAGCTGGCGAAGAAGGAGTAAGACATGGCTACGGTAACAACGCTAAAAGGTTTAGAGCTTGAAATGCAGCGGCGTATCAATCGTGCCCTACGTGGAGAAGTTGCGAATGAAGTAGAGAAATGTGTGCAGAAACATGTGCAGCAGGATGTTTTAAGCAAATATGAGCCTGTTGAATATGAACGGCGTGGCGGTGGCGGTCTGGAAGGTGAGGCCAATATCAAAAGCGCTGTACGAGACAAAACTTTAACGGTTAAGGACGTGGCACAGATAGAGGGACCGAGACTTCCTGGTTACTCGGCTAGTCATGCTTCTGATACTGAATTTTCCAAGCTGATTGAAGGATATGGAAAAGGCGTTGCAAATCCGTGGGGAGGCAGGAATGGTGCGTGGACAAAACCGCGCCCATTTATGACAAATGCAAAAGAAGAAATTGCTCGTGAAAATAGTCAGGTTCATGGGCGAATTGTAAAAGCTATAAAAAAGCAATTTCCTGAATAAACGGCAGAGGCTTCGGCCTTTGTCTTGAGTGGTTAGTGATAAATAACCGTTGAAGAGAAAGGCCGAGGGCCATAAGGAGGTAACTATGGCAGAAGATTTAAGTATTAAGGTAAAGGTAACGCCTGATACCAGTGGGGTGCAGGGGGAACTATCCAAGCTGTCCAATGGTATGAAAATGCCTATCAGTGTCAGATTGGAGAATTTGGATAAGGTCAAGAGTGATATTGCGTCTCTGGCAAAGGATGTCGAGGTTGGCATTCATGTAAATATGATTGGACGCCCGGATATCGCGGACATCCAAGAGGGATTGCAGGGACAAGCTGTGGATATCAATGCCAAAGTAAATCTTGACATGGATGAATCTGAAATCTCCGAGATTCAGACGAAGCTGAATGAGATTTCCAAGAAGTTAAAGCTAAACTTAAAGGTTGCTGACAAAAAGAATCTAACCGGCAAGCTTGAAGAGACAGCCAATAAGATGGAGACTTCTGCGGATAAAATGGCGAAAGCGCTTGAAGTCAAACTTGGTAAATCGGTTAAGGTCACGCAGAAAACTATTTCGGCCATCAGTAAAGACATTGGTGACCTTGAACAGAAAATTTCTGGAATCAAAGATACTGATACCAAGAATAAGCTGAGCGGCGAATTGGATTCTATAAAGGGCAGTTACAGTGAACTACTTACTGCCGGCACTGGCAGCGTGATGAGTTTTGATGGGCTGTTGCATGATTTGTCTGGGTTGAAAGTAGAATATTCCGATGCCGCTAGTGCAGAGGATAAATTTGTCAGCAAGCAAGAAAAACTGCAGAGCAGCGCTGATAAGGTTGGAGACTCGTTTGCGGCATTACAGGCTCGAATTGCTAAGCTAAAAACGGACATGAATGCCGTACCAGATGCTTATAAAACTAACGAACTGAATACTAACTTTGCTGCGGCTACAAATACTGGCGCGGGCAGTGCGATGGCCGCATTCAATGATGCCCAGAGTAGGTTCAATAGCGATAAGACCAAAGATAACTTAACAGCGTTGAAACAGGCGTATCAGAACCTTGTTGAAGTTGTAACAAGCGCGGAAAAGTCTGTGACTAGTGCCAATGCCAAGCTTGAGAAAGACCTGGCGTCTGTAGAACAGCGCGGCGCAACGTTAAATACACAGCTTAGCCGTCTGACTGCACGAGCTAATGAAGCATCGAATGTGAACAGCACGATTGGATCTAAAAACTATACCGGGCTGCTTGGAAATTCAACCTATGATAAGGTAGCGGATGCGCTGGCGAAGGCTCAGCAAGCTAAGGCCGAATTTGAGCAAGGTATGACTGAAGATAAACTGAGTAACTACACTCAGGCCATTGAGCAGTTGTCGATTGCGCTTGGTGATTTTAGCAAATCTGCGACATCCGCAACAAGCCAAGTGGAAAGTGCGTTTGACCGGTTGCCGTCTGCAATTTCTAGTGTTGAGAGCACATTGAAGACTCTGAATGATACATATCGAGCACAGCAGAACCGTGGTAAGTCTGATTCCGGCGTAGAACAGACAATTAACATGTACCAGAATGTTCTTACTCGGATACGGCAGATTGAAAGTCAGTCTGGGACGCAAGATTATAAGTTGTTTACGGACATGTTTAAAGAGTTCTCGCCGCAACTGAAAGAAGCCGGGATCAGCGTTAATACGTTCTCTGACTTTCTGCAGGCTATGACATCTGTGGCTACTCAGGCAAAGTCTGCCATTGGCGACCTTGGCAATGAGTTCAAGCAGCAGCAAAGTATTGAATCTTTGAATAAGCGTTTGAACAATCTGCTGTATACCATGGAGCGCTATGTTGAGATCAATAAAAAGATCCAGGGCGATTCTGGCGTAATGACCCAGTACAATAGCGTGAAATCTGATATTCAGAGTGCTTTGCGGAGTACAGATGGCGCATTTAAAGAAAGTGCCTTGTCTAAGGCTGCTGAAGGATTTTCGGCGCTAAAGAAACAAGCACAGGATCTTGGGCTTGAGGGCAAGACACTTGGGCAGGTATTCCAGAATCTGTTTGGACAGCATTTTAGTACGATGGTTGCCATGAGTGCGCTGCATTTGATGCAGAATAGCTTGCAGCAAGTTTATCAGAATGTCGTGGATATTGATTCGGCCATGACGGAACTGAAGAAGGTTACGGATGAGACGAGTGCTGGATATGAGAAGTTTATGGATAATGCAACTTCTCGTGCTAAAGAGCTCGGAACAACTGTAACTGCTGTTATCAATAGTACAGCCGATTTTGCACGACTTGGCTTTAATCTTCAGGATGCAGAAAAAGTTTCTAATGCTGCGTTGCTTTTGAAAAATGTCGGAGATGGCATTGACAGTATCGATAGCGCAAGTTCTATGGTTATTTCTTCTATGCAGGCATTTGGCGTAGAAGCAGATGATGTCATGCGTATTGTTAATGAGTACAATACTGCCGGGAACAAATTTGCCATATCCGCTGACGGGGTTGGACAGGCCATCCAGCGGAGTGGTGCAGCATTGCATTCAGCAAATAATACACTGGAAGAAAGTATTGCGCTGGCTACTGCAATGAACCGCGTAATTCAAAATCCAGAAACTGTGGGTAGATTTGCCCAACGGCATAGCAATATGTCGATAGAATACATCTATATCGGTCAAACTTCAATGAACATTATAGGACAAGACCGAGGAAAGACTTTACAGATAAAAACACTGCCGCTATGTGGTTGAGCACGTAGCGGCCTTTTTGTTGGCAAATCTCAATGAGGTAGAAAATCATGCCAGCAAAAGGGATAAGAACAGGCATTTCATTTAATTGTGAATGGTGTGGGAAAGAAGTATATCAAAACGCCTACCATTATAATCAACACAAACATCATTATTGTTCAAATAGTTGCCAAAAGAAGATGCAGCATAAAATGACGTATGAAATTCGTAAGTGTGAAATATGTGGCAAAGAGTTTGAATGTTCTAAACGAAGTACACAGCGATTTTGTTCAGATGCATGTCAAAACAAATGGCAAAAAACTAATGTTGGCATAAAAAATCCAAAATTTACTCGTGAGCTTATGTCATGCGATTGGTGCGGGAAAGAAATTTATGTTGCTGCATACAAAGCAAAAGGGCAGGATCATCACTTTTGTTCAACAAAATGTAGACAAGAATGGTATGCAAAAATATGGAGCCAGCAGGATGAATGGAAATCAAAAGATAGAGAGCGAATGATTAAAGCATTAAATAGTGGAAAAATGAGCGGTGTAGAGTCAATTCCACAATTACAAACAAATGAAATATTGGATAGACTTTGTATTCCATATATAAACGAACAGCCGTTTGTATATTATGCTGTTGATAATTATTTATATGAGCACAATCTTGTAATCGAGGTTATGGGTGACTATTGGCATGTCAATCCTTTCAAATTTAATCTTGATAAATTGACAAAAGTACAACATGATAGAATTCCTAAAGATAAAGCAAAGCACACATATCTTTCTAAATATTATGGAATAGAATGTCTATATCTATGGGAAAATGATTTGAAAAATGAGCCATATTTATGTGAGCTACTTATTGAACAGTATTATTATAATGATGGCAGACTTCCGAATTATAATTCATTTAATTATCATATAGAAGATGGTCACTTGGCATTAAACAGGGAAATAGTATACCCATACTTTTTAATAGAAGAAACAAAAGAAGCCGGTTAATTCTCAACAAATTTGGCCGGATTATCTGTAAAGAATCCGTAACGACTACAGGAGGTGGATGGTAACATCTATCTTGAAGATGTACCCCGGAAACGGGTGAATATATAGTCTGAACTGTGCTGATAGTTCATTGATAGGCACAGACTAAGGATTAACGTCCTTAGCGCCAGTTATATACTGGTTATCAAGCAACAGATTGACAACTCTAAAAACTGTATCCATGTATCTTCGCGCAACTAAAACTGAGCTAGAAGCGACCGGTGAAAGCGCAGAAGGTATGGCCGAGACAACATCTAAATTGCGAGCTTCTTTGCTTGCATTATCTCATCAAAAGGTCGATATTCTCGATAGCCAGGGAGATTATAAATCTACATACCAGATAATTAAGGAAATGGGTGCTGCATGGTCCGACATGTCGGATTCCGAGCACAGTGCGGCTCTCGAGCTCATGGGTGGTAAGCGCAACGCTAACGCCGTTGCGGCCTTGATCGAAAACTATCAGGAACTTGATGATGTTGTAAACACGCTCGCTTCTGATAGTAATTCTGCTGAGATTGAAAATCAGAAATATTTGGATAGTATTGAGGGCAAGCTCTCTCAGTTCCAAGCTACTTTTCAATCTTTTTCCGAGACCGTCCTCGATTCTGATTTAGTTAAAGGTATTATTGATTTTGGTACAAGCGCACTAGATGCCGCGGACGGTTTTACCAAATGGGCCGGAGTTATCCCGACCTTGACCGCAGCATTGAGCGCCTTTTTGTCGTTGTCTGGGACGAAGACTCAGGGCAGTATTCAGATGCTCGCTTACGCAGGTGGAATAGCTGCGTAGGATGCAACCTGAGTCCTATTATAAATACCCAAACTGCTGGGAAAAGCTAAGAGCCGTGTGACCACAATAGGGGAGTAATCCGCTATGATGGTGCCGAAAGGCAGAAAGAATAACACGGATGCGATAGGCTGAGATAAAAGCTGCTGTCGCGTAAGTTGACATAAGATATTAAAACTGCCTGGCTGCGTGCAGTGCCAAAACGGAGCAACAGATATTGATTGAAAGGGGAGTGTGTGGTATGATTAAGAAAATCAAGGAAGAGATTTTATCATGGCAGAACCATTTCTGGATTAAAAAACATGAAGATGAGCTTTATGAAAAATATGATGGCCACTGGATCGCTGTGCGGGATTGCAAAGTCGTTGCTGTTGGAAATAGCTTGTACGAAATGCCGGAAATGGATGGAACTGGAGTACTTTGCTACCAGGTCCCAATAAACCTTGATAAATTAGCCGAAAAACACGGATTTAAGATTGGACTTAGAAATGAGTAGTTTCACTGTACCTATTGACAATATAACCCATGCGCCATATATAGATGTAAAAGTAGTTGCCAATGGGAACGAATATATTGGTTTGGCTATAATAGACACGGGTGCTGCCATGTCTGGAATAACAAAGAAAGCTGTAAAAGCGCTTCACCTAAAACGAACCGGTAAGCACAGAGTAAATACAGCCAAAGGAAAAGCTAATGTTAATTACTTTGTGGCAGATATTGTTTTATGCAATTCCGTTTCTTTCCAGAATATGTTTTTTGATCTGTTTCGGAGCTGGAAGGGCGGCCCAGATTTTCTAATTGGCATGGATATATTATCTCAAGGGAATTTTGCAATTACAAATTATAATAATATTTCTTTAATTTCTTTTGAATCGCCTTCTCATGGGAATATAGACTTTAGCAGATTGTGATGTGGCAATTACATCTGTATTATTTAATATCTTATGTCAGCTTATGCGATAGCGGTGCTAAGTCGCGCAAACAATGTTTAATCAGCAGCCGGGATGCCGCGCACTGCGCAGATGGAGGGTGTGACCTCTGGTAGCCTGGTTCATCGACTGTATGGGTAGCCCTATTCTACGGCCTTTGCCGGATGGGAGGAAAGACAGTCAGAACATCATGGGAAAGCCATGAGAAGGTTATAATTTACAACCGTAGGTATTGACATACAACTAAAGGTGTGGTATTATAGCTATGCTGAAAGGTTAGGAGCTCTCCTTTTTAATGAATGCCGTTCATTATTTTTTGTCCGGGTTTCCTTGTCAGTACCCTTTCTAGTGTAGTCGTCTGGTTGTTCCGCCAGACGGCTTTTTATTTATAGGAATAATTTTGGATTGTCAGACTGTAAATATTCTTCTTGACATGAGGTTCAATTGAACTTATAATATAGAAAAGAGTTCAGATGAACTTATAAGGAGATATTTGCAATGGAAGAATTGAGCCTTGACGGATTTACTTTGGTAAACCTTACGTCCGCTTCGACTTTGCATCAAAAAAGGCTTGTGTTGGAGCTTACACAGCAACAAGTGGCTGACCGTGCGAACATAGACTTGCAGCAGTACCGCAAATTTGAATCCGGTGCAAGAGATATACGCAGAGCTTCTTTTGATGTTGCTTGCCGTGTGATTAAAGCGCTGGAGATGGATGTTGGGAAATTTTTTGATGGTGATTATAGTTTGGGAGAAGAAATCTACAGCGAAAATGGTGAATTGAAATACAAAAAGACTGGTAGATCAACAAGCGATAATATTGACTAGCAATAAATACTTAATATAAAAGTAAGACCGCCCCTGTGATGGGACGGCCTTTTGTTGTTTATGAGGAGGTTTTTAAATGAACGAATATAAAGTTAAAGTTGTGCTTAACGGATTAGATGAAGTGCAAGAAAAGGTAGATGCTCTGCGTAAGAGCCTTGACGAACTAAAGCATGAGACTGCCGAGGTGCAACAGCGAATTGATGAATTAGAACTGGTTATTCAAATTCCAGAGTGATATTGGCCCCACAATTTGGACATGAAGTATGATTCGGCCTTATTAAAACTTTTACATTGCACTTAGGACAAGCAACAGTAAGTCCGTCCTTAGAATATTTCTCTTTGGCCGCTTTGATTGCCGCTTCTTTAAGAAGTTTATTGCCTTGAGGCGTGTTTATTTTGATAACTGGCATGTTTCTTTGTCCTTTCTATGGTAATTACCATTCATACCCGCAATGGTTGCAGTGGAATTACTTTCTAAACTTTGTAACTCCCTCGACCCACATCTGCTGTGTTTTTACTGGGAATCCATCACAGGTATAATCTTCTACGCCATCAAACTCGGTAGTATAGTAACATTCGCATCTTTCGCAAAACCATACAGGGAACACAAAGGATTTATAAGTGGCCATTGATTTTTCCATAACTGCGCCACAAGTGTGACATGGCTGGATTTCGTAATATTCAAAGCCATATTTTTGCGCCACATCAAGATTCCTTGTTGCTTTGTCTCCCTCAGTATAAAACTTACAGATTCCATCAATGGTTGTCATATCGAAAAAGTCTTGCGGCCGCTTTTTGTAAACACGGTTGTGAAGTATTTGAAGTTGGCTTAGTGTAGGCGAATTAGGGGAATCTTCGTGATATGGGTTGTCATCTGGATCATCAAACTTTGCGCCAATTTGAGTTACCTTAGCGTAATGCAATCCTGCAAAATGTTGCTCTTGGTGTGACATAGTATTACCTTACCATTCGTATCCACAATTATTACAATGGAACTGCCGCTTTACCTTTTGCGAGAAAATGCCAAGCATTAAGAAACTACCGGCCTTTTGCGTGACCGTGATTGGTTTAATGTCCGTGCTATGGCAGGTAGGGCAACGTGGACGAATGGCCTCACGCTCGGCACGTTCACGGTCGTGGCGGGCTTGGGATTCTTGCTGTGTATTCTGTTGTTGCTTTTCTTTTAATTGTCTTGTTCTAACATCAAACAATCCTTTGTTGAAGTCGGAACTATTATACACATAAATATTTCTTAGATACTCATCAATAATTGGACTCTCTGTTTCGTTGTCTATGTTCGCAATTGTATACTCTCTTTTGGAGATTTCTTTAAGTATCTGGTTTTCGCTTTTTGATAGAATTTCACAGAACTGTTGTTGTGTTAATAATTTTATTTTTGGATTATGACAAAACCAACATTCATGTTTTTCATCCTGATCCATTGCAGTAACATCCCCACAGATTGTACATATAGACATTTGGAGAGAGTTAAGATAATCGTCCATTTTATTCTCCTTTTATACTTAATGCGTTATTATGAATAAACCGCCAACAAGCAGAATCAGAATGCCGACGCCACTCTCGGCAGCAGACATCGAACCCGTGAGTAATGCTAAAATCAAATAAGGAATACCAATGATTGCCAAAATCATTACCAGCCAAGTAAGGCAGCCAATAAAGTCCTTGCCGATATCGGACCTGATGCCGTCTTGTTCTCCCTTGTTTGGCGGATTGTATTGGGAATGCTGCTGCCTGTTTGTAACTTTTGGACACTGAACCGGATTTTGTTGTGTCTGAGTTTTAGGCTGTGGCATAGGAGTGTTTGTTGATGATGCATGAGTTGCATTGCTGTTTGGTTCGTTCTCCGAAAAGTTTCTATCAAACGCTTGCTTGTAGTGGACATAGCCATCAATGCCTTTGCCAAAGTAGCCGTAATCATCTTGCTTACCTGCCATGATAATCCCTCCGTCCCAAACACAAATTATAATCTTACAACGATTATATCACACTATTATCGTTGGAACAAGTGATCTTGAATCTTTTGAATATGTTTGGTACTGGTAAGGATGTCAACACTGGCAATACATATATGACATTCTTGGGTAAGGAAGCGTTGACTGCTCGTGATGATGTTAAAGCCGTCATTAACGAAGTCGAAAAGCTAAAGAATGCTGCCGGCCAAAGTATCTCTATTAACGATACTGCTGGAATTTGGGGCGCGTTTTTGCTTGGAAAGAACAATCAGAATTATGACTTTTCAAAAAGCTTAGGTAACGACATAATTGCTCTGCGGGCATACCTGGATGACGTAACGAATAAGGGGATGTCTGCGGCGGATGCCTTAAATGATGTACAAGTATCTGTATCTGGTACAACGGTCGAATTTGAAGATTTTGCTAAGAGTATAGACACTACAGGCATGCATTTTGACCAAGCGGCCTCTGTTTATATTCCTGCATTTATAAAGCAACTGACCAGTGCCGTCACAATTACAACAGTAATGAAGGGCGCTCTCAAAGGGCTTGTTGGCATTATTGGAAATCTTGCCGTTGCTGCCGTTGCATCTTTGGCTATGGGTGCATTGATAAAAGCTGTAGAAAAAGCTGGCGAAGTTTTTCATAATATCAAAAATAATATTTTCGGAAAATCTCTTGAAGAACAAAAAGAGCAGATTGACGAAATGGGGCAGGCACTGGACAACACGGCCAGCTCTATTGATTCCTACAAATCAAAAATTACAGACCTGAAAGATTCTATCGACAGTGGCACACTTAGTGAGCAGGAAGCTTATCAGGCACGCAAGGATCTGCTGGATATACAGGACGAGCTGATTCAAAAATATCCTGAAGAAGCGTCTGGCATTGATCTGCTAAATGGCAGCCTGGAAACGCAACTCGACTTGTTAAACGGCATTACCGAGGCAAAAGCTCGTGCTTATCTCTCTGAAAATAATGATATAATTCAGAAATCTTATGAAGAGATGACAAAGCAGCGCACCTATAAATCTACCGGCTTTGATGATTATCTTGAAGCCAATAGCAATGACATGTCTGAGATTGAAAAGATTGCTCAGAAGTATGCGGACAAAGGACTGGCATTTGCTCAATATGGTTCTGAAAAGAATGGTAAGGCGCGTTACGATATTGAAGTGACTGCGGATGTTTCGCAGGCAAAAGATGCTATTGATGATTTTTATAATGACGTACAAAAAAGCAATCTTATAAGTGACGATGCAAAAGAAGCCTTATCTTCTCGTCTGTCGCAGTGGAGCAATGAAGCAAAAGGTATAGTTGATGAGTATGGTGATTACGCAAAACAAGCGGCCAAGTATGAAATCCAACTCAACGATACTTGGTCTAAGACCTACAATGACCTCACCGAAGCCCAGGAAACCTACAATGATGCCGTTGCCAAGAATGACGATAAGGCCATTGCGGCAGCACTGAAAAAGGTCAAGGCCGCTCAGGACGAATTTGCCAATACTGATATTGACAATAGCTTTGTGCAGCAGTATATGCAGGCGCAGGCGGATCAGCTGGATAGTGCCACCAAGCAATCCTTTGCTCAGCAGGCACTTAACGAGGGATTCTCCCAGGCGGCTCAGACTTATAAGGAATGCTCTAAAAACCTAGCAGACTTGAATGATAAGTACAAGCAGTATGGCAATATCAGTAACACCAACCGCGATGTACTAAAGTGGAATACTGAAAATCTGAAGAAGTACAAGGACGTCATTGCTTCCTGGAAGTGGGATGTTGGGGCAGGGGATTACTCTACCGTTGAAGGAGTCTCGAATAGTTTTGGCGAAGGCGATAACGCCGTAGAGATTGCTTATACCCCGATGCTGCAGACCGATAGCGGGTTAGTTCCGCTCAGTGCAAACACTATGGATGAATATATCAACATCCTCGTTGAGAAAGCCACTGACGGTCAGACCGGAAAAATCGATGCTGATAAGCTGCTTGCCCTTGATGCAGAAGGACTATATCTTGAAATAAACGGTGTTGAGCAGAAAATCTCTGGCATGGTGGCCGGTGTAGAGGGCCAGATTGTAGATGGTGCTAAGCTTACCGCTGCCGATGTTGCTGCAATTGCAGGTTCTAGTGCTGAAGAGCTACAAGATCAGTTTGGCGCAACCAGCGATTACGTTGGCCATAGCATGCACGACATACAGGATTCTGTGTTGCGTTGGAAAACCATGATTGACGATCCTAATGGGGTCAATCCACTGAAGGAATTCACAGACGCATCTGGACTTGATACAGAGGAAGCTAAAAGTGCATTTGATAAAATTACAGACGGCCTTGAAAGCATCAAAAAGAACAGGCTTCAAGATACAGACATCTTAAATATCGAGAGCATAAGTAAGGCAAATCCAGAGCTTAAAAATCTAACAGATAGAACGAAAAAGGCTGTTGACGCTTATAACGATTTGAAGTCTGCCGCTGAAACGCTAGATATACCGCTTGATAATTTGATTGATACATTGGTTAAACTTGGGCTAGTCTATAGCGACAACATTAAGTACACCAATGAGTTCACAAGTTCTGCTTTGACTACGGCTACGGCCGCAACTAAGGCTGTTTCCAGCGTGACTTCTATTCTGAATTCGCAGGGGACTGGCATAAATATCGACACCGATTCTTACAGTGAGCTGATTAAGGATAATGCTGAGTATGCGGCTGCTTTGCAATATACTAATGGCACCATGCAGTTGAACCGCGAGATGACGCAGAAGTTGACGGACGCCAAGGTAAAAGAGTCTGAAGCTTATATTAAGGTAGCTTACAGTCAGAACCAGGTCAAGTATGAGAAGGTTAAGAATGACCTATCCTATTACACAGATGAAGTTCGTAAATCCATAGAGGCTGACGCAGACAAGCTGAAGCAGTTTGACGAGGAAAAGGCCGCACTGGAAAGCCAAAGTGAGGCACTGCGCGATAATTGCCGCAGCTTGCAGATGCAGTATTCTGCCTTGATGCAGGCAAGCAGTGCTTACCAAGATTGGCTGAACGCACAGAACGCTACTGAGTCCGGCGACATGTATGATAGTGCCATTGAAGCAAAGAAATCTTTGGCCGAAGGATTGAAGAACGGCAAGATTGGCACGGTCAAGTGGCAGGCGGCCTCTGAATTCCTTATCCCGGATGATTACGAGGGGACAGCTTCTGAATACATCAAGAAACTGAATCGCTACTTTAAGCAGGCCAGCGATGGCTCTGATGATGGTTCCGGCATCAACAACTTTATCACGGATAGCCTGAAGGCCGGGCTGATGAAGCAAGAGAGCGATGGCTCTATTAAGATCCTGGCAGACAAGACCACGGAAGATTTTGCAAAAGAGCTGAAACTTTCGCCAGATGCTGTGCAATCTATCTTTGGTGAGATGCAGGAGTATGGTTGGACCTTTGACTGGGGCAGCATGCTTGGCGACCCAATCACTAACTATAAAATGCAGCTGGACGACATTAAAGACCAGATGGCAGACCTTGAGCCGGATAGTGAAGCGTGGCAGGTTCTGGATGCCAGGGCAGAAGAGTTAGAGAGTGCTCTGGATGGGCTGTACCAGCGCAGCGGACTTGACCAGCTTGCCGATACGGTACAGCAAGCGAAAGACAATGGCGTTGAGCTAAGCGAAAGCGCCCAGCAGGCAGCCGATGCACTTGATTCTGCGGGTCGTGTGCAGAATGAGCTGGACATCTATGACAAACAGCAAGAGATCAATGAACAGCAGCAGAATCTGACCAATACTTCTGATTTTGAAAATCTGGCAAAGCTTAACCAGGAAATGACTGAACTTTTACAAAAGCGTCAGCAAATGGGTGAGCCTACAGATACTGAAATTGAACTGTATTTGAACCAGCACGCGGATGCCAATGGCGATATACCCAGTGATGTCGTTGAAAAGATGAAAAATGCTGGTGTTATCAAAGTTGATACAGAAGCTGATAAGTCGCAACTTGAACAGGCTTCTGATGAACTAGATGCTTTAAATGGTAAGGCAAAAACTCCTGTTAAGGTAACTGTCAATTCTTCTGATGCTATGACGAAGATTAGCAATCTTGGTACAGCTATAGCCAATCTTATCAAAGACTACACTATCAATATCAAGGTAAATCAGAGCAGTTCTAATTCTGGCTCTAGCGGAAAGAACCAAAAATCGACTCCGTATGTAGCGCAATATCACGGCATCAATGGTGCTTATGGTGGTGCATTTGCCGGTGGCCGTACACTGGTTGGTGAACTTGGTAACGAGTTAGTTGTGAACCCGCATAGCGGCAAATGGTATACTGTTGGTGATAATGGCGCTGAGTTTGTAGACCTGCCTAAAGATGCTATTGTATTTGACCATAGCAAAACGAAGAAGTTGCTCGATCAGGGCTTTATTGGCGGACGCGGTGTTGCGCTGGCTTCTGGTACGGCCATGGATTCCGGCAGTCCGGGTAGGGGCAGTTATATCGGCGGCAATGGTTACAAGGTTGGCCAAGACCCGCGGGTCAAGAGTACCTACAAAGCAACTACTGCATCTACCAAGGCGACCAAGGACAATACCACCGCACTGGAAGAAAACAAAAAGGCACTTGAAAAGCAAAAAACGGCGCTTGAAAAGCAGAAGGATGCCCTTGAAAAGGAATCCAACAAGCTGAAAATCTATGGCCAAGCAGCCATTAACGAAATCGAAAAGCGTATTACTGCCCTTAATAAAGAAAAGGATGCGCAGGACAAGGTCTACGAAAGCCAGATCAAAGAACTTGAAAAGCGCAAAGAGGCGTTGCAGAAAGCCAATGACGAGGAAGACCGCGCTATTAAGCTGGCCGAGTTGCAGGATGCTTTGGAAAAAGCCAAGGCCAACCGCACTGTACGTATCTACAATAAAAACGAAGGTTTTGTATGGCGTGCAGACCAGCAGGCTGTAAGTGATGCACAGAATGACCTGGATGATCAGAAGCGACAGTGGAAAAATGATGATATTCTGCAGGCTGTTGATGATGAAATTGAGCGCATTAACAATCTGAAAGATGCTTATGACGAGTCTATCGAAGCCCAAATCGACGACCTTGATAACATGAAGGAGAAGTGGGACGAGGTTATCAGCCTGATTGGCACAAGTTGGGAGGATTATCAGGCACAGCTTGCCGCGGCGGCTGAGTTTAATGGTATGAGCCTTGATGGAATGGCCGGTGCGTTGGACGGCTACAAGGACGATGTTATTGCCAACATGAAAGCAATTGGTGATACGTCTGCGGAGATTGACCGTGTGACCGAGGCCATGGACGCCTTGGAGGAAGCATCCAGTAAGAGCGGCGGCTCTAGTAGCGGCGGCAGCGATGCGTCGGAAGGTTTTGGCATTGACGATGGCAGCACCATTGGCGATGGTCTGTTTGATGGGCTTAGTGACAGTGCAAAAGCAGCCAAAGAGGAACTGGACGAACTGCTGGAGAGATACGAAGATCTTGGCGACCGCAATGAAGGGCTATCTGAAAGCCAGCTTGCTCTTGTAGACTCTATCTCCCAAATGACCGTCGGTACGAAAGAGTACAGCATGGCCAACATGGAGTTGAGTGATATACAGAGCATTGTTGGCGATAGATATACCGAGATGGGCGATCTGGCTGAGCAGTACCGTGAGTCTGTACTTACTAACAACGAGTTGACGTGGGAGCAGAAGGATGCACTGCTGAGCAGTTTCGATGAGATTGTGACTTCTTACAGCACCGGGTATGATACTATTGATGGCCTGATGCAGAACTACATGGACACACTTGTCAGCAACACGGAGTTGTCCACCGCTGACTATCAAGCGCAGATGGATGCCCTTGTGGCTTTTGCCGACCAGCATGGTGTCAGCTACGATTCCATAATTCAATACCTGTATAACACAGAGGAAGAATTGCGGAATACTGGTGCTACCACGGAAGAAATTAGTAGCGCTATGTCGTCTGCGGTTTCTGCTGCGTGTTCTGCTATGAATGCAAGCTACGATAGCGTGATTGCGAAACTTGTTGAACTGAAAAAGCAACAGTCAGCCATGAACGCTGTTAAGGGTGCTGCTGGTGGAATCAATGCGAATACTGTTGCCCGTTATGCCACTGGCGTTATCGGCGCAGCCACTACCCATATTGCCATTACTGATGAGCAAGGTCCTGAGATCAAGATGCGCAAACCGTCTGCAGGCAATTACAGCCTGATTGAGCGTGGTTCCAGTGTAATACCGGCACAGCCGAGTGCAAATATCTGGAAAATGGGACTTGACCCGGAGCAGTTTATCAGCCAGCACATGCCGCAGCGCAGCATTAAGAGTGTAGAGATTACGCAGCCGGATGCAGGCGGTGTGAGCGTGAGTGTTGGCGATATCCAGATGTATGGCGTGAACGATGTAGAGAGCTTTGGCCGCGTGATTCATGAGCGTGTTGGTACGATTTTTGCCCAGGAGTTTAGCAGAAGATAAGTTTAAGGAATTTTGAAAGGTAAGGAACGGTGATTTCGCCGTTGGGTGTGATGAACACCGGGTTAGAGGTGGGTATAAAATAGCGCCCTAGGGATCGTGTTTCTGGGGCTTTTTGTTTTTTTATGGAGAAGAACCCATGAATAGTGTTGATGTAGAAGCGCTGCGGGAATTGGCAGCGCAGATCAAGCGGCACTGTGAGCGGCTGATGATGCGGGCGAGTTTTGACCGGACATCGGTTGGGCAGGTGACTGCAGTAGGGGAGGATGGCACTTATACGGTAGCAGCCTTTGGCGGCAGTTATGTTTTACCATACAAGGAAAAACTGACCGTTGGTGCCGTCGTTCGTGTGAAGGTGCCCCAAAATAACTGGAAAGAAATTTACATTGAGTCGGTTGCATAAAAAAATACGCAGCTGTGATAAACATTGACCGCGTTGCTATTGACAATACTTGAATTTGAATTTATAATAATAATAGAGCTAAGGAGCCGAGACATAGACGGCCACCTCAGTTCGATATGTACATAATGGCTATACCATCATAGCACAAGACCGTTCTGTTGCAGCAGGGCGGTCTTACTTTTTATCACGAAAAAACGCGATAACGGCTATGATAGTTCCGATGCCGGAGAAAAGACAACCAATGATGGAAGTCCAATCAGAGACAGAAAGATCTTTCATTGCACATCACCTCCTGATAAATAAATTTACCGGAAGGCAAAAGTAGTGCTGGCTCCACATTTACCTTACCGGTATATGGGAGGTGACCGCCTATACGTCTATGGAGGACGGGAATGATTGATGAAGTTCCCAGGTTCGACGCTCGGCTTCTTAACTCTGTTATTATTATAGTATCTATGTAAAATATTGTCAATTGAATACTGACTTTATGCCGCTTAGTCCTGCTGTGGGACTGGGCGGCTTTTTTGTTTTTATAAGAAAGAGGTGATGGAAAGTGGCACAACCGGTGCTTTATACAATCCCATCGTTTGACGCCGCTGTTGGCGCAGACATTCCATTTGCCTATGATGGCGAGCAGGTATTTGGCAATGAGCTTGTAATCATGGACAACTCAACAGGTGCGCAGGTTTACAGTAAAAAGACAGACTGGATGAAACTGGTGCATACGGTAGCCGGTGGCAGCGGCCTGCAAAATGGCAAATACTATGCCTGCAAGGTGCGCGTTTATAACAAGGCCGGAGAGGCCAGTAGCTGGTCGAGCTTACGGAGCTTTTACTGTTTTACGACCCCGGTTTTTAGTTTTACCAATATGGTAAATGACCAGATCCTGGAGAACAGTGAATACACCCTGCAGATGAGCTACACCCAGAAAGAGAATGAGCCGCTGAATACTTACAATGTCATTCTTTACAATTCCAGCCGTGTGCAGCTGAGTAAGAGTGCGACTATGTACGGCACTTCGACACTGGAATACGGGCTGCATGACCTGGCAGACGCGACCCAGTATTATGTGCGCTGCCTTGGCGAGACCTTAAATGGCATGGTGGCTGATACAGGGTATATCCCGTTCAGCGTAAAATATATCGTGCCTACGTACTGGACATATGTTGATTTGACAAATAACAAAGATGACGGCACTGTTCGTATATCCTCGAATATACGAACGATCGAGGGCAAATTTACCGGCAGCGGCAGCCCTACTTATATTGACAATGCCAAGGTTGACCTGCGCAAGAATGGAGACCGCGTGATTTTCCAGGAGGGTTTTGCCTTGCAGGGAAACTTTACTGTGAAGATGCTGGGCAGTGATTTTGGGCAGAGCGAAACGATCCTGGAAATGGTAGACGGCAATAATACGACATTGACTGTGAAATATATAAAAGGCTGGTTTGCCGAGGGCAGCTATATGGCAAAGGGGCAAAGTGCGACCAATTCACTGCTGGGAATACAAGTACCGTATCTTGATTTGCGTTGTGCTGTAAAGGGGGATGTAATTGCTTATGCTGCGCAATCGGAGCCAATGGGGACACTTGGCAGCGGGCAGGAGTATTTAATTAAGGTACAGCGCAACGGCGATGTATTTAATATCAGTACGCAGGTAGTAAACACCGCGGACTATGTGACAACGGCAGAGGAGGTGTGATGACATGTTTTTTATGGGAAGATGTATTGCCGGGTACAAACACAGCCTGGACAATACCAGCGTGACCACCGACATTGTTGAGAAAGTATCGATTGGCGGCGGCATTTTTGACCGGTTGTTTATCACACGTGCTGTTGCGGACCAGCCGACAGAGTTCCCCGGTTGGGACTATGATACGGTTATGGATGCCCAGTTTAATGGCGACCTAATGGGCGGTAACATTGTTTACCAGATCGATCAGATCTCGGCCGTGAGAATTAAGCGTCGCAGAGCCGGCAAGCATGACTGGCTGACCTTGTTTGAGATCCCGGTGAAAAAAGAGGACGACCTGAAATTTGAAAAATACGATAAATACGCTGCCAGCGGTGTGAAATATGATTATGCCCTTGTGCCTGTGATTGATAACGTGGAAGGCTATATTAACCAGAACAGTATTACACCGAGTTTTAGCGGCTGTTTTATTTTTGAGAAAGAAGACGGTTGTTCCTCTGACCTGGATATTACGAAGGGCACAATTACCAGAACAAAGCCAGCCAATGTGGTGACGACTTTGAGCGGTAAATACCCGTATGTGGTAAGTAATGCCAATACTGACTATGAGAGCGGTCAGTTTAGCATGATGTTTATGCCGAAAGACTCTGACGGAGAATATACAACTGAGAATGATTATATTTACCGCGAAGGCATAAAAGCATTTTTGAATGACGGTAAGCCAAAGATCATGAAGCTGAGCGATGGCCGTATCTGGATGATTGCTACCACGGACGGGCTGACAGAGGACAACGGTGAAGTTGAGCATTACGTACACCACAGCTTTAACTGGGTTGAGATTGGCGACCCGGAAAGTTCCAGCGATTTGTACAACAATAACTTTATTGATGTGAATCTGGAGGGGTGATGTGCCATGTATGATATACGGCAAACGGACATTGACCTTTTGCAGCAGCGTGTAAAAACAATTTACACCAAGATCCAACTGCTTAACAACCAGATGACTGTTATTGACGAGATAGACGGTGCTTTTATTGACGGCAGTGTATCGATTGATTCCGGAAGTGATATACGGCGGACTTTTGATGGGACAATCCTTGTAAAGGATGAAAGTTATATGACGGCCGAGACTTCCCGCGTATGGCTGGACAAAAAGATCCGGGTATATATTGGCTTTTTACATCAGCGCAGCGGCGAAGTATGCTGGTACACGCTGGGCGTTTATAACTTTTGTGACAACTCTTTTACCTATGATGCAACTACACAAACACTGAAAATCAGTTGCCTGGATTTAATGAGCGGCCTGAATGGTGAGCTTGGAGGAACCCTGATCGGCTCTGAAACACAGATACCAAAAGGCAGTGATATCCGCGATGCAATGGTAAAAACTGTGACGCAACTTGGTGGAGTGGGTAAATATAGGATTGGGTATCAGACAAGTGAAGTACCCTATGATATGAGTTGGGATACAGGCACGACAGTATGGGAGATCCTGGAAGAGCTGCGGGACCTGTATTACAGCTACGAAATGTTTTTTGACGAAGATACTTTTGTGTGCCAGCGTGTGCCCATGAACAACGAAGAGCCGCTTGTGCTGACAAACGATGTTTTTGGAAAATTTGTTATCTCGGAAAGTTTGACGAACAGCTTTAGTGAAGTGAAGAATGTGATTGAGGTTTGGGGTGAGACTACCAAAAGCGATTATTACTCTGACAGCGGCACATTTGAAAACGGCATTTACACCTTTAAGGTGACGGGCGCACAAATCAAAGATAACAAGAAGTTCAGTTTTTTGGCGCCGGAGACAAATCCGGGTGAGTGCCAGATAAAGATTATAAATGTAGAGACTGATGCTAAGACTGGCGATAAAAATGAAAAAGAATATGGCCCTTATAAGCTGTACCGTAGTGCCGTAGATGATACCGGCGAAGATGTCTTGCTGGAAGCCGGGACTATGGAAGCAAAGAAATACTATGTGGTAAAGCTGAAAAAAGAAAAGATGTATTTTGTTGGACAGACACAGGTACATGCTATGGTGCGGTTGGTGAACACCTTGCCTGACGCCGAGCAGGCCAAGAAGGACAAAGAGAATTTTGCCTGTGACAACCTGGGCTATGTGGTGAACCCGGAAAGCCCCTTTACCATTGATAAGATAGGGGAGAGAATCAAGGTTTGCAGCAGCGGCGACTATGAGAAGATCTACACAGACGAGCTTGCCCTGCAGCGTGCGGAATATGAGCTGTATGTTGGCAGCCGCCTGACGGACAACATTAGTGTGGAATGTATTTTGATACCATGGCTGGATGTAAACCAGAAGATCAGTTATAAGCCGCATATGACTACTGACAAAGAGCCGAACCAGTATATGATAAGCAGTTTGAGCTTTGACCTTACCAGTGGGACTATGACTGTAAAAATGGCCCACTTTTACCCGTATTATCCGAACACGGTACAGTTGGTGCCGACAGTGACAGTGACAAGTTGAGAGGTGAGTACCTTTGAGCAAAACATATACAGACCTGCAAAACAATTTCCCGGACAGTGTGGACACGCTTGACAAGATGCAGGATTTGAATACAAGTACAAAAACAATGGCTGACCGCTATTATTCCATGGTGGAGGCCAATAATATTACAGGCGCTAACGAGTATCTGGTGCAGAACCCCTCGTTGGCGCTTTCTGTTTTTAATGCCGACAAGTACAACAAACTGCGAGATGCGATCGTATCTGTGGAGCGCTTTTTCTACGATGATGTGAAGCTGTATATTGGCGATAAGCATGAGCAGTACGAGTCCATTGACGGCGGGGCTTATTGATAGGGGAGAAGCGTTATGGGAATTAAATTTAAAAGACAGGGTGGCGGCTCGACCAACTATAACTCGGCCACAGCGCCTACAAGTTTGAATTATGGTGAGCCTGCCGTTGATAGTGAAGGCCGCATTTATGTTGGCAATGGACAGCGCCAGGTAGTGAGCCGCGTAAAAATTGCCGACAGCTGTACAAATGCAACCAATGCGACCAGTGCCACGACTGCGGTGCGAGCCACGAATGCCAGTAATGCCGACCGGGCAAAATTCGATTTGCCGCTGTACCATGCTTATCTTTCGGCGTCCAGCTGGAGCAATTATGGAAGTTATTATACGCAGTCTTCCAATTGTTACGCAGAGAGCGGCGGTCCTGGTATGACATCCGGCATGCAGTTGAGCCCGCCTATGACGCAGGGCACAGGGGTGCAATCCACGGATGAATCGCTAATGGAAACGCTGAACATTATCAATGCAGGAACGACTACGCCCGGTTCAGGAAGAATTACCGTAAAGGTTTGGGAAAAACCGGAGACAGATATTACTGTGTATTATTACGCACGATAAACTGACAAAATAGGAGGTGAAGCTAAATTGGCAATATCCTTTGAAGAATCCAGAAAGAAATTTGAGAGCGCAATAGCGAACGAAGCTGCCGAACCGGCAATGCTTGCCTCCTTTGAGGAAGTAGAAGCAGTGGCAGCGGAACCTGTTATGCAGGCCGTTGTCGAAGACGATTTCACCCGCAGCGGCAAATATAAGTGGTATGAACAGTATGAGGACAGCGCATACTCGACCATTGATAAGCTGAAAAACATCAAGATGGATGACAGCCAGATCAACCTGACACAGGAAGATAACAGCCAGTTTATCCCGTTTGAGATGCCGCGCTACTATGATGGCGTTGACCTGATGCAGATGCTGATCCAGGTGCATTATGTCAACAAGGAAAATCAGAACGGCATTGCCACGCCGGTGAATGTTACATACAGTGCGGACAAGATCCACTTTAACTGGTTGGTTGACAAGAATGTGACCAATGTGGAGGGTGAAGTCGATTTTGAAATCACGGCTACCGGTTCTAACGAAAAGAACGAATCCTATCTGTGGAAGAGCCGCCCGAATGGCAAGCTGAATATTTTGAAGTCCCTGGCCGGAAATGGTGTTATTAAGCCGAGCGATGACTGGTACACTGGTTTTGTGCAGCTGATGGATGAGAAAGTTTCTGAAGCTACCAAACAGGCACAGGCTGCTGCCCAGAGTGCCACCGAGGCCAAGACTGCCGTTGCGAATGTGGACAGCAAGATTTCCAGCGCTGCCGCCGGTATCAAGCAGGAGCTGCAGGCCGACCTTGACGCGAACTATGCCAAGAAAACAGAGCTTGACACGCTGAAAAACAAGGTAGACAACCTGAATGGTCTGGCCGATTTTGATGTGACCTTTAACAATGACACGAAGGAAATGACTTTCCTGAATGGCAGCGAGGAAATTAAAAAGGTCGCAATCGACACCAGCCCTTCTGCTGAATGGGTGACTGCTTACGGTAAAACGGTAGACAGCAAAGTTTCTGCCGCCGTAACGCCTGTGCAAACGGAGCTGACCGAGTACAAGACCACCAATGACAAGGCTGTAAAGGACTTGCAGGACAGTGTTGGCGACCTGCCGAATACGCTGCAGAGCGACTATTATAATAAGGAAGCTACCGATAAGCTGCTGGCCGAAAAGGCTAATGCCAGTGTGATCGACGAGGTAAAAAATACTGCTACCCAGGCCAAGAATGATGTGGCCAGTATGCAGACTACCGTTGATGCACTGAGCGGAGATGTTACGAATATCCAGGAACAGCTGAAAGACATGGTTACGAACCCTGGCCATGAGTATGACATCACCTATGAGGAAGACAAGCTGACGCTGTTGGAAGATGGAGCGCTGAAAACCCAGGTTACCATTACAGGCGGTGGCGGCGGACCCAGCACGAGCAGCACGATTACAATTGGCCGTGTTGGTGATGCCAGCATGACCGTTGTTTCCGGTGACCCGGCTGTTGTTGAATTTACCTTTAAGTCTGTGGACAATACGGGTGATGATACAGGCAATGCTACTGCTACCTGGTATGTTGGCAATACAAAAGTTGCCACCCAGACGATTATCCAGGGCAAGAATAGCTTTGACATTACCCAGTACCTGCACAGCGGCGACAATACGATTAAGCTGAGTGTTGTTGACAGCATGGACAGCGTTGCCACCAAGAAGTGGACCATCAATGTAGTTGAGTTCTATCTGGAATCCAGCTTTGATGACAGCCTGTTCTACAGCGGTGAGGTCACTTTCCGCTATACGCCGTATGGCAGCATTGACAAAAAGATCAGCTTTACGCTGGACGGTAAGGTGCTTGGCGGTACGACTAGCTCGGTCACAGGTCGCCAGATGACCTATACGATCCCAGTGCAGAGCCATGGCAGTCACCTGCTGGAAGTGAGCATGACGGCGGAGATCAACGGCAAGACCGTTACCTCGAATGTCATCCGTAAGGATATTATCTGGGTGACCGATGGCGACATGACTCCGATCATCAGCTGCGCGGTGCAGGAGTACACGGCCAAGCAGTATTCTGTTGTGGCGATTGAGTACACTGTGTATGACCCAGCATCCAGCCAGGCTACTGTGAAGCTGGCCGAAGATGGCATTGAATCCGCTACCCTGACAGTAGGCCGTACCAAGCAGACATGGAGCTATAAATCTGCGTCTATCGGTAAGCACACACTAACCATTACCTGTGGTGCTACTGTCAAGACCATTACGGTGAACATCCAGGACCTGGGCATTACCATTGAGCCTGTTACTACGAACCTGGCCTTTGATTTTAACCCAAGCGGCAAGACCAACGCCAGTGCAGACCGGCTTTGGACCGATGGCCAGACCAGCCTGAGTGTAAGCGATAACTTTGACTGGAGCAATGGCGGCTACCAGATCGACAGTGACGGAGATACCTATTTCTGTGTAAAAGCGGGAACCAAAGCCACGATTGATTATAAGCTTTTTGCCGACGATGCGAAGAAACTTGGCAAGAACTTTAAGATGATTTTTAAGACCACCAATGTGCGGGACTATGATGCTACGGCGCTGACCTGCCTGAACGGTGGCATTGGCCTGAATGTGCAGGCCCAGAAAGTTGCGCTGACCAGTGAGCAGAACAGCATTGAGCTGCCCACCTGCGAAGACGACTTTATGGAGTTTGAGCTGAATATTTTGCCGGACAGCCAGTACCGCGAGATGGTGTTGTGGCTGGATGGCATCCCATGCCGTGTTGAGCTGTACGAATCCAGCGACAGCTTTACCCAGGCAAGCCCGGTTGGTATCACGATTGGTTCTGACGATTGCGATGTGTGGATCTACCGCATGAAGAGCTACATGATGAACCTGACCGACGATGAGATCCTGGACAACTTTATTGCAGATGCTAAGAACGCAGAGGAGATGGTGGAGCGCTATAACCGCAACAACATCACAAATGCGAGCGGTGAGCTTGATGCTGACCTGCTGGCAGAGCGCTGCCCGGATCTGCGCGTTATCAAGATTTCGGCGCCAACCTTTACGACCGGCAAGAAGAACGAAGTGGCAAATACGACCATCCAGCAGATTTATAAGAATGGCCGCGCCGTGGAAGATAACTGGACTGCTACCGGCTCCCACAAGGGCCAGGGCACTTCCTCGAATGCTTATGGCGAATCCGGCCGAAATATTGACATCAATTGCAGCGGTGGTTTTACATTTGGTGACGACAATACCAGCAGTACCTATGCTTTGACAGAGAACAGCGTGCCGGAGAAATACTTTAACATCAAGGTAAACGTTGCATCGTCTGAAAATGCAAACAACGCCTGCATTGCGGACGACTACAATAGTTTTAACCCGTATGTGCGCCAGGCCAAGAAGGACAACCCGAAGGTACGCGACACCATGGCGTTTTATCCGTGTGTTGTGTTTATCCAGGAGACGGATACAGACAACGCAACCGTATTCAAAGACGGCCAGTGGCATTTTTATGCCTGCGGTGACATTGGCAACTCTAAAAAGAACAATGATACGATGGGCATGGACCCGGAGAACCACAAGGAAGTTATCATTGAGATCGACAACAATACCGATGACCAGACCCGTTTCCTTTCTGACGATTTGAGCCAGGAGACATGGGACGGCGACCACAGCTTTGAATTCCGTTATATCAACAAGAACTGCACCGATGAAGAGGTTCAGGCCGCTAAGGATGCCTGGCAGACCCTGCTGACATGGGTAGTGAATGCCGATGACGAGGAGTTTAAGGCACACTTTGAGGACCACTTTATCAAGGACAGCGCCCTGTATTTCTACCTGTTTACGGAGCGCCACACCATGGTTGATAACCGTGCGAAGAATGTGTTCCCGCATACGAGCGACCTTGTACATTGGGATTTTTGCTTTGACTACGACAACGATACCGGTATGGGCAACGATAACGAAGGCGGCTTGACGCTGACCTACGGTTATGAGGATACCGATACCATTGGTACAAAGAATGTCTTTAACGCCGCCGACTCCAAACTGTGGTGCAAGATCCGTGACCTGTTTGCGGATGACTTGCGGGCAATGTATCTGAACCGTGAGAGCGCTTTGGCATGGAGTGCAAGCCGTATCCTGAAAAAGATCGAGGGTTACCAGGATGTAAAGCCTGAGAAGCTTTGGATCATGGATATGCGGCGCAAGTATTTCCGTACCTATGAAGATAACGGCACGACCAGCTACCTGCCAATGATGCACGGCAACAAGCGCCACCAGCGCAGACAGTTCCAGAAGTATCAGGAAAAGTATATTGCTTCCAAATACAATGGCACGACCTGCACGGCGGACGATATGACCATTCGTGGTTATACGCCGGAGAACTGGGCTGGCGTAAAGCCGGACGGTACTTTCCATATTGTGCCGTATGCCGACACTTATGTGAGTGTGTTGTACGGCTCCAATCCTGTGAAGATGCGCGGCAAGCGTGGCCAGACCTATGAGATCAAGTGCCCGATTGCGGCCATGAATGATACCGAGGTCTATGTTTATAATGCCAGCCTGATGCGCAGTATTGGTGATATTTCCGGTTTCTATCCAGGCTATGTTGATTTTAGCCATGGCGTGAAGCTGACAGATTTGCAGATTGGCTCCGGTGTGGAAGGATACAGCAATACAAACCTGACCGACTTTGCGGTTGGCAACAATACGCTGCTGGAACACCTGAACCTGCAGAATGTGCCGAAGCTGCAAAAATCCATCAGCCTGGCGGGTTGTACGAACCTGACCGAGTTTCTGGCGAGCGGCAGTGGTATTACCGGCGTTGTGTTTGCGACGGGTGGTAAGATCAAGAAAGCTGACCTGCCTGCGATTGCCAGCATGACGGCCAAGAACCTGAATTACCTGATGGATTTGACGATCAGCGACTATGGCAAGATCACGACTTTGGTAGCCGAAAACTGCCCGACCATTGACCTGGTGGAGATGCTGGGCAAATGCACCAGCCTGAACCGTGTGCGTATTACCGGCGTGGATTGGCAGCTGGAGAATACCAGTCTGCTGAATAAGCTGTTGGCTATGACCGGCCTGGACGAGAACGGCTACAATGCCGAACACTCTGTACTGGCTGGTAAGGCTCATGTGCCTGTGCTGCGTGAAAAAGAACTGGAGGTATTTAACGAGCAGTGGCCTGACCTGGAACTGACCTATAATACACTGATCAATACCTTTGCCTGGACCTTTGTAAACAAGGACGGTAAAGTGCTGGATGTCCAGTACGTGGATAAGGGCAGCAAAGCTGTTGACCCTGTGACCCGTGCGGACAATCCTATCCAGACACCTACGCTGGAAAGTACAATCAGCACTGATTTTACATTTAGCGGCTGGGATACTGAGTTTACGCCTGCCTTTAGCAACATGACCGTTACGGCTGTGTATACCGAGAGTGTGCGCAAGTACACTGTGCGTTACATGAACCGTGGCATTGTGATGCAGAGCACTGTGGCTCCGTATGGCACGACCGTGCTGTATACCGGTGCGACACCGGCCTACACCGGCGAGGAAAGCGCTTATAAATTCTACCTTTTCAGCGGCTGGGATAAAGGCGGCTATGTGACCGGCGATAAGGACATCAATGCCGTATATGACAGTTTTGAGTATACGAGCGGTTGCTTTGACGGTAAGGAAATTGGCGATATGAAGCCTGTGGAGATCTATGCCATGACGAAGGTTGGTGTAGAATCCAGCGTTGTTACGGATAAAGACCAGGTACAGATCACCTTTGGCTCCGACTTTAGCTACGACGACATCAAGGAAAATGTGCTTGTGAAGAGTCCGATAGAGTTCACGGGCAAGAATTACCTGGATACTGGCGTGAAGCTGCTGGATGAGGACCGGGATTTTGTGCTGGCAATAGATTATATGATGGCAGCTACTACTACAGCGAACTCTGTACTGGCACAGTGCTACCAACAGAATGGCATGAATGGTTTCCGACTGTGGTACAACAATGGCGTTAAAGCAACATGGGGCACCAGTTCCAGCAAAGAAAGCGCAGCCAGCACAGGAGCGCGTGAAATGCTTGTTATCCGCCATGTGAAGGGCGACAACAATTTGCACGTATACACCTCTAATATAAGCGGTGTTGATATAGGTTATGAAAGCCTGCAGAGAGACCGCACTACAAAGACGGATGCCACACTGGTATTTGGATGCAGTAAGGCTGATGACGGAGCGTTCGAGAACCATGCTGTGGGCAGCGTATACTGGGCAAAGATCTGGTTTGCAGACCTTGGCGATGCCGCATGCCGTGAACTGGCCAGCTGGACGCATGAAACACGTACTTATGAAGCGGCCGGTTTAAAACGGTTTTACCTGAGCGACAATACATCGAAGCGCTGCTCTATCACATTGCTTGATACTGTTTTGTTGGGCGGAAAAATGCAGATGGACAAAGACTACAACAACAATGGAGGCTGGGCGAAACCCACCACATTGAACACCTATCTGAATAGCCGCCTGTACAAGGCACTGCCGATTGGCTGGAGACAGCTGATCAAGAAGGTACAGATCCCTGGCAGCATTGGCGGCGGAAAAACTGACATTGCAACATCGGACTGCTATTTTGCTGTGCCGAGTATTATTGAGGTTTATCCGACCCAGAACTATGAGCCTTACATTTACGAAGGCACCGGTATCAGCTTTATGACGACTAATGACAGCCGTAAATGTAAAGACCAGAACGGTGTATATCAGATGTATTGGACAAGATCCCCGTTTGTGTACAACAACTATTCGAGTTATTATATCGCAATCAATGCTGACGGTGATATGTCGAATTATGAGACACCGAATACGTCTTACAGTGTCCGCGATATGTTCAGCATTTAAGGGTGGTGATTGAGTGTTTTACAAAGTTATGTATAATGGCCGCGTGATTGATGTGCTCGATCACTTGACCTATGTAAAGTATCAGCCGAAACATAAAGTAATGGTCCTGTGCTCCGTAGATGATGCACAGGGCTTTATTTCTTCTGATGGAAATACCATCTGGCACACAGAGGACCTGTACAAGATTCCTGTGGACGGTTTTGATACCGTGAAACTAATGCCGATTGATACCTATGAGTATCAGCAGTTGAAGGCGCTGGGCGGCAAGACGCCGGAAGAAATTATAGATGCTTACACTTTGACCTTGCTGGAAGGAGGCGTGCTGTGATGGAAACGACCCCGTTTGTAGCGAGTTTGAGCCGCCTGTACAAGGGTGGCCGCATTGGCACGGCTACCATTCTGGCACTGAAAAAGGCTGGGAAAATCAGTGAGGATGAGTACCAGCTAATTATTAAAATGAAAGGAGTGTGAGCATTTTGTATACCTTTTTGATTGGTGAAGATAATACGCTGACTTCTACTGTGGTGGAACGCATCATGGAGCGGAGCAAGCTGGTGGACAGTTTGCACTTTTTGGCAGAGCCCACCTATAAAGACGTAGATATGTCTGATTTTGTGGTGATGCTTGAGTATGTACTGCCGATTAGCAAGAAATATAAAACCGAGATTTTAGAGCTGTCTGACGAGCGCTACAAAGACATGCTGGAGTACAAGCTGCCTTTTGATACGGCGCTGACAAGCGAACCCGGCGACATTGAGATCCAGCTGACCTTTGCAAAGGTGGAGCTGAGTGCTGATGGTGAGGGAACGCAGTATGTGCGCAAGGTTGGCCCCGGCAGCATTAAGATTGTACCGATTTCTGCCTGGAGCGACATTGTGCCGGATGAGGCATTGAGCGCTATTGACCAGAGAATCCTGGCAACACAGGCCATGATCAAGGCCCTGAATGAGCAGAATAATACGATTATGAAGTCTAAGGCAGACAGCCTACGCTATAAAGACAGCATTTTGCAGCTGACCGCACAGGGTAACCCGATTGGCGCAGCTGTGAAGATTGAGTCCGGCAGTGGCGGCGGTACTGATCCCGATGACGGAAGTCTCCGTGTGGTTGAGTTTTAACGACTTGGCCGCACGGCTTTTTTATTTTGTGTGAGAGGAGGAACCTTTACATGGCTACTTATTCCAAGCTTGGTTACGGTAATGCAGCGAACCTGGATACCGCAATCACGAACGGCAAGATCGACGGCAAGGACATTGTTATCACCAAGGACACCAGCGAGTTTTACTACATCCGTGACGACAAGACCAAGCAGGCGATTCGTCCGCGCCCGGCAATGTATAACTCTGTGAGCGCAGCCGAGACCGACCTTGCAAAGAACAGCGATACCTTTGCCGGACAGACTGTTATGATCCGCGCCGAAGATGGTAAATATGCGCCCTACATTGTGCAGGACAAGGCAGAAGGCGGTTACCAGGTGGAAGCCCTGGGCGGGACCGGCGGCGGTTTTGTCTGGCAGGAATTTTAACTTTTTGAAAAATAACGATAAGGAGAAATATTATGGCTAATATTAGCTTTGCTTGTGGCTCTAAGTCTAATTACGATGGCTTGCAGGTCAAGAATAACGATACCCTGTATTTTCTGACGGATACCATGCAGATCTTTAAGGGTGCCAGCGAGTACACCAAGAGCTGCAAACTGGTTTCCACGCTGCCTGAGAGCGGCCAGGTTCAGGGCATTATCTATGTCCGTACCAGTGACTTTACCCTGCATGTTTACAATGGCACCAACTATGTGCAGCTGAACAAGGCTGTTGCTACCGCTATCCCGGCTTCTAACGCCAGCGATGACAACATTCCCACCACCAAGGCTGTTGCTGATTACGTCAACGCCAAGATCGAGGGTGTTGTCGGCGGCAAGGGTGTGTTTGTTACCGATGTCTCCTACAAGGCTGGCGTGCTGAGTGTTGCCAAGGGCGATGCCCCCATTACCACCACCCTGACCGGTGTTGTGCATGACGCCACCTATGATGCCGAGACCCGCACTATCTCCCTGCCTGTGTTTGGCGGCGACGCACTGACCATCAATCTGGGCAAAGATCTGGTTGTGACCAGCGGTAAGTATGATGCCAAGACCAAGGAGATCCAGCTGACTATCACCAGCGGCGATGTTATCAAGATCCCTGTCGGCAGCCTGATCGACATCTACACCGGCCTGGCTACTTCTACTGCTGAGGTCACTGTCTCTGACGACAACAAGATCTCTGTTAATGTCAGGGTTTCTGCCAAGGCCAACAACTCCATCACTATTGAGACTGACGGCCTGTATGTTGCTGTGCCCGATGCCTACACTAAGGCTGAGACCGACCAGAAGGTTAAGACCGTACAGGATGCGCTGACTGGTCATATCGGTGATACTGTTGCCCATGTTACCGCCGAGGAGCGCAAGACCTGGGACGGCAAGGTTTCCACCGACCAGCTGGCTACTGCTAAGAGCGAGGCTATTGCTGCCGCTGCTACCGATGCTACCACCAAGGCAAACAAGGCCCTGGATGATGCCAAGACCTATGCGAATGGCCTGAACACCGCTATGGATGGCCGTGTGAAAGAGACCGAGAAGGCTCTGGCCTGGCAGACTATTGCCTAATGGTTTGACCGATTTTTAAGATGTGATAGGGTCGCCCTACTGCTGGACTGCGGTGGGGCGGCTTTATTTTTTGATTTTTTCGATAGGAGATAGTAATGGCGAAATTATCTTTGCGCGAGATCAATCAATCTCAGCTGAATGATACTCCTGTCGTAGATGGGCAGCTTGTCTGCTGCCTGGACACGGGAAACACCTACCGCGACACGGCGAGTGGGCGAATCCAGATCGGGCATGACATCGAGTTTGTAAGCGAGCTGCCTTTGGCCCCGATCAACGGGAAGATTTATTGTGTCGGTTACGGTGAGCTGTGGCTTTATAACGGCGATTGGATGCGACTGAATAAGGCGCCAGAGCGAATTACGAATACCGAAATCGATAACTTATTCAAAGACGAATAGGAGGAAACACTATGGCATGGCTTGATTATGATGGCCTTTTGTATTTTTGGCAAAAGATTAAGGGCAAGTTGGATGGCAAGGTTGACAAGGTGACCGGCAAGCAGCTGTCTACCAACGACTATACCACTGGCGAAAAGAATAAGCTGGCCGGGCTGAGTAATTATACCCACCCGACCTCAAGCGGTAACAAGCATATCCCTGCTGGCGGCAGCGCAGGCCAGTTCCTGAAATGGAGCGCGGACGGCACTGCTGTTTGGGCGAATGACAACAACACGACCTATACCACTATGACTGGTGCCACGGCAAGTGCAGACGGTAAGGAAGGTCTGGCCCCGAAACCTGCAAAGGGTCAGCAGGACCTGTACCTGCGCGGTGACGGCACCTGGGCTACGCCCAAGAACACTACTTATGGCAATGCGACCACCAGTGCTCCCGGTTTGATGAGTTCTGGCGATAAGGCCAAACTGGACGGCATTGCAACGGGTGCTAATAACTACGTGCATCCTACGACTGCTGGCAATAAGCATGTGCCTGCGGGCGGTGCTGCCGGGCAGATCCTGGGGTGGGATGCAGATGGCACGGCCAAGTGGGTCAACGAAAAGGATACCACCTACGGCACCTTTAAGGGAGCAACTTCCAGCGCCGATGGCGGCAATGGTCTGGTCCCTGGCCCGAAGATGGCGAATAAGGATCAGTTCCTGAAGGGCGACGGCACCTGGGGCACGCCTACTAATACAACTTATAACGATGCTACGCAGTCTACCCACGGCCTGATGACCGCTGCGGACAAGAAAAAGCTGGATGGCGTTGCTGCCGGTGCTAACAACTATGTGCATCCCAGCTACACTGCCAAGGCTTCCGGCCTGTACAAGGTGACTGTTGATGCCAGCGGCCATGTGAGTGCCGCGACTGCGGTTGCCAAGGCTGATATCACTGCCCTGGGTATTCCGGCTACGAATACGACTTACTCTAAGTCTACTTCCAGCACGGACGGTCTGATGAGCAAGGAAGACAAGACCAAGTTGGATGCTTTTGGCGCGGCAAGTACCTATGCAAGCAAGACCTATGTTGGCCAGCAGATTTCTGCCGCCGGACATATTAAAAAGAGCATTGTGGAAACACTGCCTGAAGCTAAGGATGCCAAGGATAACATTATTTACATGGTGAAGAAGGTTACGCCAGACGGCACAAACCTGTACGACGAATACATGCTGATCAGCGGCGCGATGGAGAAGATTGGTGACACGAAGACTGTCATTGAGGCTATCACGAATACCGAGATTGATACCATCCTTGCGAGCTGATCTTTAACCTTAAAGGAGGTTTGAGATATGGCTTTATTGGATGAAAGCGGGCTGAAATATCTTTGGAGCCAGCTGAAAACGAAGTTTGCAATGGCTAGTCATACGCATGATGCTGCTACCAAAAGCGCAGCAGGCATGATGAGTGCCGCAGATAAAACTAAACTAGACGGTATTGCAGAAAAAGCTAACAATTACAGCCACCCGACAAGCGCTGGTAACAAGCACATTCCGGCTGGCGGTAGTGCCGGTAAGATTTTGGGCTGGGCCAGCGATGGTGCTGCGCAGTGGGTAGACGATAAAAATACAACTTATAGCAACTTCAAGGGAGCCACCAGTTCTGCAGCCGGTGGCTCTGGTCTTGTACCGGCTCCTGCGGCTGGTGGACAGAGCACACAGTACCTGAGAGCTGATGGCGCTTGGGCTGTGCCGCCGAATACGACTTATGCCAATGCTACACAGGGTGCCGCTGGCCTGATGAGTGGTGGAGACAAAACCAAACTTGATGGTATTGCAGTGAACGCCAATAATTATGTACATCCCACAACCAGCGGAAACAAGCACATCCCCGCCGGTGGTGCGAGTGGGCAGATTTTACGCTGGAAGGAGGACGGTACGGCTACCTGGGGTGCGGATAAGGATACAACTTATACGAACTTTGTTGGCGCTACAGCAAATGCCAGCGGTAAGGCCGGACTTGTGCCTGCGCCCAGTACGGGTGCAATAAACCTGTTTTTGAGAAGCGACGGTACGTGGGGAAGCGTTGCCGGAGCACAAACCAGTATTACGATTGTTAGGTGGTGATTTTTAATGCCTGTTTATTTAGGAGGCCAGAAAGTTAGTATTTTTGGCGCGGCTGGTGGTGAGGCCATCAAGACGCAAGCAAAGACCGTGACACCGAGCGAAAGCCAGCAGACAGTATCACCTGATAGTGGTTACATTGGCTTGAGCAGCGTTACGGTGAACGCAATTTCTAAGACCCATGTTGGCAGCGGTGTAACAAAAAAATCTGCTGCCACTTATACGCCTGGCACGAGTAACCAGACGATTGGAGCAAATCAGTACCTGAGTGGTGCTCAGACGATCAAGGGAGATAGTAACCTGGTCGCGAGAAACATCCGCTCAGGTGTTTCTATTTTTGGGGTAACCGGCACGTTGGTGGCGGCATCCTCGCCAAACCTGCAGAGTAAGACTGTTACACCAATGACTTCAAGCCAGACCGTAAGACCTGACAGCGGCTACGACGGCCTGAGCCAGGTGACTGTGAGCGGCGATTATAATCTGGTGAGCGGAAACATTATCAGCGGCAAGACAATTTTCGGTGTGCCTGGTTCTGTGGTGATCCAGAGATATTACACCGGTAGTTCCGCGCCCAGTTCTTCGACCGGCAGCAATGGCGATTTGTATTTGCAGACTGGGGGCTAATGTATGGCAAGTGTAACTTTAACCCCTACAGGATATGATGGTCAACGCTCATCGTACATTTCTGTGGATGCGTCTTATCCGCTTTCAAACGGCCTTACCAGCTCAAGCAGCGATACCTTTACGGTGCTAAACCTGAACAAAGGCGGCGGTGCGGTTTCTAAACTGGCGGTCAAATTCGATATGTCATCAATCCCGACCGATGCCAAGGTCAATTCTATCGCTTGCAAGATAAAGGCCAGAATCTCGAATGCGTCGCCATATATTTTGAGCGGTGTTGCACAGCTGTATTGCGGTACGGCCGGGTTGAGCGGCGAAATTGAATTGGGAACATCCCCAGTGGCTCAGACTTTTAACGAGACCGGCTACTGGGATCGTGAGAGCCTGGACGACCTTGTTTTGTTGATTACCTGTACACGCGGTTCGCTGTCAACAAGTAATAGCCAGACTTTGCGTTTTTACGGCGCTGATTTGACTGTGAATTACAGTGGCGGCGGTTCGTCTGGCCCTGTGTTGAGCACCAAAGTCAACGGCAGCTGGGTGAACGTATCCAAGGTTTATAAAAAAATCAACGGTAGTTGGGTGGAACAGAGCGATCTTGCGAGCCTGTTTAGCACGAACACTAACTATGTAAAGGGGTGATGAGATATGGCAAAAACCGCTACGAATGTTAGTAATTTTCAGATCAACGTACTGACCGAAGCACAGTATATTGAAGCAATGGGTAACGGCGAGATCGATGAAAACGCGCTGTATCTTACGCCCGAAAAGAAGTTGATCAAGTCTGTTACGCAGGCTGAGTATGACGCTTTGAAAAAAGCAGGTACACTAGATGACGACATCTTGTACGTGACACCCGCTGTGGAGATTACGGACGCTACGCAGACTGTACATGGCTACATGAGTGCCGCTGACAAGATCAAGCTGGATGGTATTGCCGCCGGGGCAAATAAGTACAGCCATCCTGGGTATACATCCAAGAGCAACGGCTTTTATAAGGTGACTGTGGATGGGACAGGCCATGTGAGCGCGACTACGGCTGTGGCCAAGGCGGATATTACAAACCTTGGCATTCCTGCACAGGATACTACATACTCTGCGGCAACTTCTTCGACGCTGGGTCTTGTGAAGGTTGGCAGCAATATATCGAACAGTTATGGCACGATCAGCCTGACAAAGACCAATGTGACAAACGCACTTGGGTATACGCCGCCGACACATGATACTACCTATGGGTTAGCCACGACTAGTTCTAATGGCCTGATGAGTTACAGCGACAAGAGCAAACTGAATGGGCTGTCAAACATTACGGTTGACACGGAACTTTCTGCGTCAAGCACGAACCCGGTGCAGAATAAGGTTGTGTATGCCAATAATTTGTGGCTGTATCGCGCTTATTTCTCTGTGGACAGCTGGACTGCTAATGGTGACCAGTATTATCAGGGTGCATATGTGTATGCACAGGATGGTGGGCCTACGCTTCCCGCAGGTGCTACGCTGAGCACGCCTATGACTGCACAGAACAGTAATCTGTCTACGAATGAAACGCTGCAGGCGACGCTGAATATCATCAATGCCGGGTACGCAACGGTTAGCAGATCCGGCTATGTGACAGTGTATGTTTCGGAGAAGCCGACCTCTGATATTTATGTGTATTGGTATGCGCGGTAAATAAAAACGGCCATGACATGCTGACGAATCAGACAAGCCATGACCGCATGAATGTTGGCATTGAGTAATAAGGGGTGTTGTTGCCTATGGGTGATGGCACCCTCTTTTTTTATTTTGGAGGGAAAGTTTTATGAGATTAAAAAACGGGGAGGTATGCCTAGATTGGCCTTTGGCTAATCATATCCTGACGCAAGGCTGGTTTTATAACGATGGCAGTATGCACCAGGCAATTGATATGCGGGCGCTGGTTGGCACACCTGTGCTGGCTGCAGAAGATGGTACTGTTGAGATCGTGTACCACTGGAACGGTAAACGCACCCAGGGCGATACAAATAGCTATGGCAATATGGTGAAGATCCGGCATGCGAACTGGAATGGCGGTACAGTACATACGCTGTACGCACACTTAAACTCTATTACGGTAAAACAGGGGCAAACTGTAAAAACAGGCGAGATCATTGGCTACTCTGGCAATACCGGAAATAGTTTTGGTGCCCACCTGCATTTTGAAGTCCGCTGGAAGAATAAGCGTACAAATCCGCTGGTTTGGCTGGATGACGACTTTACCAAGGCAACCGATAAGGTTTTTACCTTTAGAACAGGAGAGCACAGTGTTGACCGCAGTGTTGGAGAAGCGGACAAGCCCGCCGGGAGCAATACACAACCTGCTGATACTGCCGAAACTGAATTGTGGGGCATTGATGTATCAAAGTATCAGGGCAATATCAATTGGCGCAAAGTTGCAGCCGCCGGGGTGAAGTTTGCTATGCTGCGTGTAGTTTCTACTGATAAGAATGGCATTTATGTGGACCCGACCTTTGAGCAGAACTACAAGGGCGCCAAGGAAAATGGTATCCCTGTGGGAGTATACTTTTTTACTTATGCCCAGGATGAAGAGACACAGAACAAAGAAATGACCATGATGTTTGATGCCTTGAAGGGGAAGACATTGGAGTACCCTGTGGCACTGGACATTGAGGATAAAAATACTGCGTCTATTGGTAAGGCAAAGCTAACCGCACTGGTAAAGCGCGGCCTGGACATTATTGACCAGAAGGGTTACAAGCCCATGCTGTACACCTACACCAATTACAAGGCCAGTTACCTGGATATGGGGCAGCTTGCCGCCTATGACCTGTGGCTGGCGGATTACCGCAGCAGCTACAACGGCAAGGGCAAAGCGCAGATGTGGCAGTACAGCAGCTCTGGAAATGTGGCAGGTATCAACGGCAAGGTGGATGTGAATTATTGCTATAAAAAGTATGTAGGGGAGAATGCCGCAAAGCCCAGTACACCTGCACAGCCTGCCGCACCACAGAAAGCAATCATCTTTAAGCCTGGCCGCTGGAATGTGCGTAAAGGCCCCGGTGCCGAATATGCCAGTGTTGGCGTGATCCAAAGTCCAGATTCCAAGACCGGCAAGGTTGTAACGATTGGTTATGATGCCATTGTGAATGGTTGGTTTAAGACGGTGTACGGTTATATTGGCCCTGGCGCTGTGGCAAGCCATACCTAAGAAAGCCGGTGATTTTATGAAGGAATCTTTTAATCTGATGAGGTTTTCCAAGAAGGTCATTATTTTTACATTGGGTGCAACACTGCTGTATGCCGTTGTGTACATGGTGCTGTGTTTCTCGATTGGGCAGCTGCCGGATTACAGCTTTAATGTTGGCTTGTTTGCCGCGCTGAGTGCTGAGAATTTGTGCAATGCCTGGATCAAGATTTGCGAGCATAAGTACAAGAACAATGGTGATTCCGATTCGTCCGGGCTGCTGCTTGGCGACGAGGGAGATGGTGTGCCGAATCATCCCAACGATATGACCGGTGAGAACGTTGAAGACAACGTAGGAGGGTGATTATGGAGCAGGGAATTTTTTATATTGCTGTTGGCGTGGCAATTATTCTCGGTACACTGGTTGGCCGCTATGTATTCCCGAATATCAGCGAGACTGTAAGCTCGGCACTAAACCTGTTGAGTGCTTACCCGATGCTGATGAAATGGGGCACTGCCGCCTGCCAATACATAAAGCAATATTTAGATAGTATGTCTGGTGAGGACAAAAACAAGAAAGCCGCTGAAATGATCATGGAGCTGGCAAAACAGGTGGGCCTGGAAATTACCGAGGAACAGGCACGCAGCATTGCCCAGGCTGCTTATGAGGCCATGAAGAAAGAGGCGGAGAATTCTAAGCCTGCGAAAGAGCAGGTGAGCAAGTAATGCCGAATCCAGAATTTCATTTTACATTAAACCAGATGTTTGTATGGATTGTATCTGTGTGCGGTGGCATTACCGGTATTGCTGCTGCGATTGCTGTGATGGTAAAGTTCAATACCTTTTTGAAGAAACCGAACCACGACCAGGATGTTAAGATTGAAGACCTGACCACACGGGTGGTAAAGTTGGAAGGTAGGGTTGATGGGCTTGAAGATGATTTTAAAAAGCAGAATCTCCAGCATATGGAACGGTTTGAAAGAGACAAGGAGCGTTTAGATGCCCAGGAGAACAGCATGAATATGTTGCTGCGGGCAAACTTTGCGTTGCTTGGGCATGCTTTGAACGGGAACAATGTAGAGCAGATGCAGAGTGCGTTTAACGATATCCAGGAGTATCTGTTTAATCGGTGATGCACATGGCGTTGAAGCAGCGGACTGGTTCGGTTTCAGCCGATTGTGGAGCCAGACCGTGGGTTATGCGGATACCACAAGCCGAATAGGGCAGGGGAGACCAGCCTGAAAGAAAACGCAAAAAGTAATAGGGGTGACCTTTTGATGGGCCATCCCTATTTTTTAGCTGGTTATTTGGTTTTTGTGCGAAATGGAAAAATTCCTATATCATTTAGCAGCTTTTCCCTTTCTTCTGTCATTTTCCCTGAAGAAAGCATGTCTCGCTGATTTGCGATCCACGTTTTTATAGAGGTTCCGCTTTCCATGTTCATTTCAGTGTCACTCTGTGGAAGCCTGTGATATTTGTCGACAAATTGTTTTATCAGGTTATAGTTTTTATACCATCTATCGTTCTGTCCTTCATAGACGATACCTATAACCGAAAGCATCTTCTTCTTTTTATCGTCCAGCTTATTATTCTTAATAGCTGTTTTTTGGGTGTTTATCCAATAAGTACCACTAATACCACTTGTAAGTGTTATATCATGTATATGTGTAGGTTTTTGTCCGTTTTCAATCAGTTCCTTGATTTCGTTGTAATTTTTGATCCATGCAGCTTCTCTGTTCGCTTTATTTTTTATTGTTGTTATGTGGAACGCTTCTTCTTTTAGCTCTGTATCATCCCAGGTCATACCAATAGCCTGCAGCATGTTATGGCGCTTCAAACGCAATTCCGTTTTGCATCGTGCAATACAATAAAAATCTTTCTGAAGCGATAGCCAGTTTTTAAGACTGACCTTTTTATCCGTAATTACAATTATATCGGATGGTACGTTCAGGTCACCATGCTCTTTAAAGTAATTTGCGGCTGCGTTATAGTAAATATTCCATGTGCCACACGAAGTGTCTTTTTTGGGAAGATCCCACGCCATACCATACTTTTCAAGCTTATCGATTCTTTCTTTGCCAAGCTGCCCCTTTTTATACTGGCTTCGTTGAACGATAATCCAATGGCCAAGATTATAACCATTTGCTTTATACGAAGACGGGACCAGCAAATCTCCATGCGTTTTGTAGTACAGGTCACACTGCAAAAGCCATTCATCAAAAGTGAGCCTGTTGTGAGCGTTCCATACCATCCCTATTTTTTCAAGTTTCTGGACCTGCTCCGTAGTTACTGGCGTACCTGTTCCTGGCTTTTTACAGCATGAACGAATACGTGCGATCCATTGTCCCAATGCCTTACCATTAGGATCAACATAATTGGCTGGCACGAGAAGGTCTCCATGTTCGTTATAGTATTCTTCTGCAATCTTATACCAATCATCGAAATAGAGTTGCTTGTGCTTGGTTTTGGGTTCGTATTTCATTTCGTTATACCAAAAAGCCGCTGTGAACGGCTGAAAGCGAATCCACAACGGCTATGTGATGTAATCAGTGCAAAAGATTAAGCGGCAGCTACGACAGTGTTGGTAGTAGGTGCATTGCCCTTTTCTACAGAGTAGCCAGCAGGCACCGTGGTGGCAACGCCGCCAGTAGTCGTGCTCTCTTCAGCGGCGCGATAAGTGCAGACCCAACCGCTATTGCAGTAAACAACCTTAGTAATCTTGCCAGAACCATCAACGGTGACAGTCCAATTACCCTTGACTTCAGCAAGCTTCTCAATGTCGCTCACTTTGGCAGTCAGTGCAGTCTGCATCTTGGTTGCATCGGGCTGTTCGACAGTAGCGTATGCTTCAGAAGCCTCGGTCTGAGCAGCCATAACGACCATGCGAGCCTCGGCAGTGACCTTCTCCTTGTTGGCCTTGTCGATGTAGCCGGTCAGGGCGGGGATCAGCAGAGCGGCCAGGATAGCCAGGATGACCAGAACAACGATCAGCTCAACCAGGGTGAAGCCCTTTTCGTTCTTCATTTTACGGATCTTTTCAATCATTGTATAATTTCCTCCATTTTCTTTTTTGAGGTACAAAGTAACAAATGTGCCTCGAGCGGACTAGCTATATAATAACATATCATTAGTCGATTTGCAATAGAAAATGTCGAAAATAATCGAAAGATAATTAAATGTCAAAGTTTAGTGCTCTAATTTGTGCATGTTTTCTAGTCCATGTCTCTTTCACCAATTACTCATGCATCTCGTCTTCTCATGTATCTCGTCTTTAGTTTAACTACATTTTTTTAGAAAAGCTAAAAAAGACGGAGCACCTGGTGTAGCAGATGTCCGTCTTAATGTGTATTTGTCATATCTTAGGCTCTTTTTAAAAATGGTGTAAATGTGGTGTAAATTGCTGTTACTTCGTGAAAATTTCTGTAGAAACGCATCGATGAATCGTCGCTTTTTACACAGGGATTTTTCGGGGATTCACAAAAAGTTTACATGTGTTACAACTCATTATAAATGTTTCGCACAGTTTCGGCAAGATTTGCGGAGAAGTTTTTTGCCGCCCGGCCCACAGCATAGACAAAAGGGGCAGAAATGATTATAATAAATAAAATAGTGATTTAACAAAACGGGAGGGGCCACCATGCAAAACCTGATCTTTGGCGCGTTTGCGGCGCTGGAGGGCTACCGCGAGGGCGATGCCGCCAACCTGGGCCGTGCTGTGTATGACCGCTGCACCGTGGTGGCCCTTTGCAGTGCCAAGCTGGCCAACCCCGCCTGCACGGTAGCGCTGGTCACCAACGCCCCGCCGCAGGAGCCGTACCGCAGTCAGCTTACCAATGCGGGCATTGAAATCTGGGACTGCCCCTTCACCAGCTACCGCGTCCCGGCGGATACCAACTGGGCGCTGGCCTACTATAAGCTCTGCGCGATGGAATGGGTGCTGGCAAATAAGGACTTTGCCAACGCCGCCATGCTGGACCTGGATACCTACACCCAGCACCCGCTGGATGATCTGTGGCGGGAGTGCGGCGAGGCCGTCCTTATGTACCAGGTGCCCCACGCCGCCAGCCAGGGCATGACCGCCGCCATCGGCAAAGCTTACGATGCTGTGGAGCCGCAGGGTGCGCCCCATGTGCTGACCCACTTTGGCGGCGAGCTGGTGGCCGGCAGCAAGGCGCGGCTCGCCGATTTTATGGCACTCTGCCGCCAATACTTTAACCAATTGCAGGCCATCGGCCTGACACCGCGGGAGGGCGACGAAGCCATCTGGTGCGGGGCCGCCTACCGCAGCCTGCTGGCCGGGCAGCCCGTGCGTGCCGCCAACGCCTACCTGTTCCGCTACTGGCTGGGCGGACGTTTCTACTTTGTTTCCACCAACTACACACTGGACCCCGTGTGCATTTTGCATTTGCCCGGTGCCGCCAAAGACCGCCAGCTCGCCGTGCTGTACCGCCGCTATGCCAAAAAAGGCAGCTTCCCGCCGCTGGAGAATGTCCACCGGCTCTGCTGCCTGCCCGCCGCCCATCCACCGCTGCTGCGCACCCTGTGGGTGCGGCTGCTGGCCCGCCTGTAAGGAGAATTTTCCATGCCAAAAAAGAAGGACCTGTCCCAGCGGTTGGAGGCCGTCATCAAAACGCTGATCCCCCAGCATGGGCAGAACGCCGACGACCTGGGGCCGATGATGCGCGCCATCAAGGCCGTACACAGCGCCACCGACCATACCTCCACCACGCCGGAGGATCTGGAGCACCAGCGCGCGGCGCAGGAATTGTTTGCCCGGCTGGTCACGCCGTCCATCGGCATCCGCAACGATGCCCTCAGCGTCAACAACATTCCCGCCGAGTGGGTCAGCCTGGAGCATGGCCATGACCGACACCACGCTGTGCTGTACTGCCACGGCGGCGGCTACACCTGCGGCCAGCTGGGCTATGCCCGCATCCTGGCCAGCAAGCTGGCACTCTGTACAGGATTTGACGTGCTGTCGTTTGAATACCGTTTAGCGCCCGAGAATCCGTACCCTGCCGCCGTTGAGGACGCGCTGGCCATGTGGGACTACCTGATGTACATGGGCTACGGTGCCCGGGACATCGTCGTTGCGGGCGATTCTGCCGGCGGCAATTTGGCATTGGAACTCTGCCTGAAGCTCAAGGAGCAGGGCCGTGCCCAGCCGCGGGCGCTGCTGCTGTTCAGCCCCTGGACCGACATGACCGCCAGCGGCAAAAGCTACAAAAGCTGCAAAGCGCTGGACCCGATGCTGACCTACGAATATATCGAAGCTGTACGCACCGCCTACACCGGCCCCGATGCTGACTGGGCCAAGCCCTGCTACAGCCCGCTGTTTGCCGACCTGCGCGGTCTGCCGCCCACGCTGGTACAGGTAGGCACCAATGAAATTCTGCGCTCTGACAGTGAGCGGCTGGCCGAGGCCATCCACAGGGCAGGCGGCTACGCTGTGCTGGAAGTGTACGCGGAGTGCTGGCACGTGTTCCAGCAAATGCCCATCCACCGCGCCGTGGCAGCGATGGAGTCTGCCGGACGGTTTGTGCAGCGCATGATGTAAGGAGGGCTGTCCATGGCCCAGGAATGGTATAAAGTTGATAACGTGGCCAAGGTGTTTCTGGCAACCAATACCCGCCGCGACCCGCGGGTCTTCCGCATCTCCTGCACCTTGCAGGAGCAGATCGATCCAGAATTGCTGAACGAGGCCCTGCGCGTCACTGCGCCGGAATGGCCGCAGTTCCAGGTAACGCTGCACCGTGGTTTATTCTGGCACTATTTTGAATCCACCGACCAACTGCCCACCTGCCACCCCGAGGACAAAGCCCCCTGCGCACCCCTGTATGTGCCGGAGCGCCGCAATCGGCTGATCTACCGCGTGACCTATTTCGGCAGCCGCATCAATCTGGAGATGTTCCATGCGTTGACCGACGGCAACGGCGGGTTCCTGTTTTTAAAGTCCATCGTCCGCAACTATCTGGCGCTGGTTCACCCCGCCGAGATGCAGGACGTGCCCACTCCCAACAGCGCTTCTGCCGCTGCCCTGGAGCAGGATAGTTTCCGCAACTTTTACGGTGCTACCAAGCGGGAGGGCAAGGCCCCCAAACTGCCCAATGCCTACCACCTGCGGGGCAAGCGCCTGCCGTATGACCAGCTGCAGTTTTTTGAGGGACATTTAAGCGCCAAAGAGGTGCTGGCCCGCGCCCACGAGCTGGGCGTCTCGCTGACCAGCTATCTCGGCGCTTCGCTGATGCTGGCCATCTATGCTGAGATGCCCGCCCTGGAGCGCAGCAAGCCCATCGCCATCAGTCTGCCGGTCAACCTGCGCAATTACTACCCCAGCGAGACGGCCCGCAACTTTTTCAATTCGGTCTATGTCATCCTGACGCTGACCGAGACCGACACGATGCAGACGGCGGCCGCCGCCTTTGACGCCCAGCTGAAAGAAGCCTTGTTGCCCGAAAACATCAAGGCACAAATGGACGAGTACGAAAAGCTGGAGCATATACCCGGCATCCGCCCGGTGCCGCTGGTTGTCAAAAACCTGACCGTAAAGTTCTTTACCGCGCTGGAGAAAAAGCACGTCACAGCGGTCATCTCCAACATGGGCCGCGTCACGCTGCCCGATGCGATGAAGCCGTACATCAAGCAGTTCGCCGCCTTTTCCAGCTGCGAGGATCTGTTTACCTGTGTGGCATCCTATGGGGATGATCTGGTGCTGGGCACGGCGTCGTCCCACCGCAGCACCAACGTATTGCGCCGGCTTTACCGCGGCTTTGCCGAGGCCGGGCTGCAGGTAACGCTGTATGCAACGGAGGTAGAAAAATGAAGACCTGCCCGCATTGTCATATCCAGGTGGGCGGCGACACCAGCTATTGCCCGCTGTGCCAGAACCGCCTGCACGGGGAACAGGGGAGTCCCTGGTTCCCGCCCACGGCACCGCGCATCCACCGCGCCAGCCTGTTTTATAAGATCGTTGCTTTTGTTGTGCTTACCCTGACTGTCGTTGCCGGGGCGATCGACTTCCTGCTGCTGGACACCGCCCACCTGCATTTCAGCCTGCTGATACTGGTGTGGGGCGTGGCTGGGCTGTCTGTGCTGCGGGTGCTTCTGCGCCGCCGCTACAACGGTCCCCGGCTGGTGTTCAACCTGCTGCTGCTCGTCTCGGCGCTTATCACGTTTACCGACTGGTTCACCGGCTATACCGGCTATAGTCTCGACCTTGTGGTGCCGATCTTGTGCAGTGTAACGCTGGTATGTAATTTTATCTTTGCGTTTCTCCACAGCCGGTTCACCGCCAACGCGCTGGTGTATCTGCTGATGAACATCGGCGTCGGGCTTTTGCCGTATATCCTGCTGTTTTTCCGCATCGACCGCGGCCGCATCGACGGCCGCAGCATCCCCTGGGTCAACTGCCTGATCATCAGCGTGGTGACCTTTCTGGGGCTGGTCATCTTTAAGGGGCGCGACCTGCGCAGCGAGATCGCCAAGCGGCTGCATCTGTGAAAATTTGTAAAAATTGCGAAAAGGGTAGCGTAAGCGCCCGAAATGGTGTACAATAGCAAGTACGCGTTTTTACCTTAAATTCAACCTCCTATCGGAAAGGATCAGCCAATGGCAGGCAAAACGAAACAATCAGAACCCAAAATGCGGCTGGATCTCCGGGCAAAAATGTACATTGTGCTGGTTATTTGCAGCCTGATGCTGCTGGCCAGCGTAGGTGTTGCCTTTTTCCTGGTGGGCGGGTTCGGAAGCAGCGAGGACGCCGCTTCCGACTCTGCCGTAGAGCCTGAGTCCATCATTACCGAGAGCGGCTACAATAAAGAGGAAAACACCATCGACACCACGGCCTACTCGGCCACCATCCTGCCGGAAAGCAGTGATGCGGGCCAGACCTATGTGGACGAAACGCTTTTCCTGGGCGACAGCAATACCGCCCGCATGTACCGCATGTTCGACTTCTGCACCTACGATAACGCCATCGGCTCGGTGGGCATGAGCGCCAAGAGCCTGGCCACCTACGCCTGCGTGGAGCTGAACAACTCCGGCAGCTACGTCACCATGGCCAAGGCTGTGGCAGGCATGCAGCCCAAGCGGGTCATCATCACCTTTGGCACCAACGACCTCAGCCCCAGCTACAAGGCGGCTGATTTTGTCAAAAACTACCAGACAGGCATTGAGAGCATCGTCGAGGCGTACCCCAGTGCGGACATCATCATCAACGCCATTCCGCCGCTGGGGCAGCAGCACTCCAACCAGAGCCTGACCCAGACCCAGGTGGACGAGTACAACAAGGCCCTCGTCGAAATGTGCAAAGAAAAGGGCTGGAAGTTCCTGAACAGCGCCGAGGTGCTGAAGGACTCCGCCACCGGCTACGCCAAGAGCGGCTATGTGGAGTCCAGCGACGGCATCCATCTGACCCGTGCAGCTATGGAAGCGCTGTTCGACTACATCCGCACCCACAGCTGCATTACCGAGGATGACCGCCCCACCGTGACGAAAGTTGCCAAGCACACCGGCGAAAAGGACGTGGTGACGTACACCACGCCGGTCGTGACCAGCACCGAGACCTCCGAAGCCGAGTCGGAGAGTGAAGCGGAGAGCGAGAGCACGTATGTGGAAGTAACACCCACACCGACCCCGGAACCGACGGCGGCACCGACGCCGACACCTGAGCCGACCGCTACCCCAGCACCTACGCCTGAACCGACCCAGGAACCCACACCTACCCCCAGCCCTGCGCCCATGCCGGAAGTCACTTCTGTTCCGGAAAGTACAGACACCAACGGCAATGTTACCGGCGGTGGTGAAACTGACGGCGAAGACAATGCCAACACAACTAACGAGAATACATAACAGCAAAAGGCAAGTGCAGATCAATTGCACTTGCCTTTTTATTGCGCATTTACTTTTGGCCCCCTCTGCGAGGGGGCTCCTGCGAAGCAGGTGGGGGAGAGAGCCTTTCCGCACTTCGAAGCTTTGGATAAAGGGCAAGCTCTCTCCCTCCGGCCCTTCGGGCCACCTCCCTCACAGAGGGAGGCATTGGGCGCACTTATTCTTCCGGCAGGTTCCGCAGCTGGTGCAGGGTCACGCCGTCCACATATTTGTTGATAAGATCGTTCAGCCCGCTCCAGAAATCCAGCGTGTGGCACTGGCCCCGGCGGGGGCACTCAA
>ERZ1035027.125-NODE-125-length-47878-cov-14.750748_pt1 | contig 47878 bp, 43 predicted proteins | sample MGYA00520604_ERZ1035027 | MGnify/ENA primary metagenome ERZ1035027 (study PRJEB33766, sample SAMN09781743) | gut metagenome | biome: gut microbiome | host: Homo sapiens | place: Madagascar | study: EMG produced TPA metagenomics assembly of the PRJNA485056 data...
CCAAGGAGGCCGCGGACATGATCCTGACCGACGACAACTTCGCCTCGATCGTCCACGCCATCGAAGAGGGCCGCGCGGTCTACGCGAACATCAGGAAGTTCATGCTTTACATCCTGAACTCCAACGTGCCCGAGGCTGTCCCCTCTGCGATCTACCTGCTCTCCGGTGGCGCCGTGCCACTGCCGCTCACGACGATGCAGATCCTCACCATCGACCTTGGCACCGACATGCTGCCCGCCCTCGGTCTTGGCACCGAGCCTCCCGAGGCTGACGTCATGGCCAACCCGCCTCGCAACCCCAACGAGCCGCTGCTCTCCGGCAAGGTCATGCGTAAGGCCTTCCTGTGGTACGGAATGCTCGGCGCCCTGTTCTCCTTTGCTGCGTTCATGTTCTGCCAGGTCATGAACGGCTGGCACCCCGGCATCGAGATGTTTGGCGTGGGCAACGACCTTGATCCGATCTACGTCCGCGCGACGACCATGGCACTTGCGGCCATCGTCTTCACGCAGATCGGCGAGGTCTGGAACTGCCGCACGGAGACCGCATCCGTCTTCTCGGTGGGTCTGTTCTCCAACAAGCAGATCAACAAGGGTATTCTCTTCGAGATCGCACTCATCATCTTCATCACGCTGTTCCCGCCCTTCCAGAGCGTCTTCCACACCAGCCCGCTCGTCCTGAATGACTTCGTGTTCCTGGTGCTGCTACCGCCCGTCATCCTCCTCCTCGAGGAGGCCCGAAAGGCCATCGTTCGCAAGAGGCACCACATCGATCGCAACGGCGTCGCCATCAAGCAGGCACCGGAAAAGAGGTAAAGATGAAAGTTATCGTCGTAGGAATGGGCCGCATGGGCACGAGCCTCGCTCGCAAGCTCGACAGGCAGGGCTACGAGGTCTGCGCCATCGACCAGGACCCCGAGCGCCTCAAGGCGCTCGGCCCCACGTTCGGCGGCCAGACCGTCGCGGGCATCGGATTCGACCGTGAGGTCCTTGCTGCCGCCGGCATCGATCGTGCGAGCGCCGTCATCGCCTGCACCGCTTCTGACGAGACGAACATCGTCGTCGCCCGCATCTCCCGACAGACCTATCGCGTCCCACGCGTCATCGCGCGCCTGTACGAGATCGGCAATGCCGAGACGTACCGCAGGCTCGGCATCCAGAGCATCTCGACCACCGACTGGGGCGTGAGGCGCGTCTGCGAGCTCCTGACCTTCAACGAGCTCGATGACGTCACCGGCATCGGTTCCGGCGACGTGCGCCTCGTTCGCGCCGACGTGCCGTCGATGCTCGAGGGCAGTCCTGTTCGCGAGCTCACCGCCATTGGCGAGATTAGCATCGTCGCCGTCTCTCACGACAACGAGACCTTCGTTCCCACCCAGGGTACGGTCCTCGACCACGGCGACATCATCTACGCCGCCGTCCAGGCGACCTCGGCAAGCAAGTTCCGCGCCATGCTCGGCATGACGGATTAGGAGGCTGTATGAACATCATCATTGTCGGCGGCGGCAAGGTTGGTTCCTACCTCGCCACTCTGTTGGGCAACCGCGGTTACAACGTTCGCATCGTCGAGTCGAGGAAGGCCGTTGCGCAGCGCCTCGAGGAGAAGCTGCCCGAGGGTTCTGTTGTGAGGGGCATGGGTTCGAGCCCGGATGTCCTCGAAGAGGCCGGCGTGCTCCAGGCCGACGTCATTATTGCCGTAACGGGCGATGACGAGGTCAACCTCGTGGTCGCGATGCTCGCCAAGATGGAGTACGGCGTGAATCGCGTCGTCGCTCGCGTGAACAACCCGGCAAATGCCTGGATGTTCGACGAGTCCATGGGCGTCGACATCGCCGTTGACCAGGCGGAGATCATCACGAAGTCCGTCGAAGAGGGCCTCGACATGGAGGACGTCTTCACTATCATGCGTCTCGGCAAGGATGGTCACGAGATCGTCCAGGGCGAGGTTCGCCCGCGCTCCGCGATGGTGGGCAAGTCGATTGCCGAGCTCCAGATTCCCGACGGCCTGGTCTTTGTCGCGCTTGAGCATGAGGGCAACATCCTCATTCCCAACGGTGACACCGCGTTTAGCGCCGGTGACCGCGTGGTCGCCTTCGCGAGCGAGCAGGGCAGGGACTTCCTGAGCCACTCGCTGCAGTAGGGCAAGATCTTCGATAGGCCCCGCACCATTGCGTGGTTTATGACCGCCGGGACCAGCCACGGGCTGGCCTCGGCGGTTTTTTGAGTGAGGCGGATGCCGCTGGCCATGACATCGACGCCGGGTGCGCTTGGAATCACGATGGAAAGACGCTACCGTAAGCGGGTCGGAATGCGAAGGAGACCAGCGATGACGAAGCCCAGCGGCACCAAGCGCCACTACGATATGCCCCTGCCGGCCAAGCAGCAGCGCGGACGGCAGGCATTTGGCGGGTCAGCGCGCGCAGCGGGCATCGGCCCCAACAAGGCATGCGGCCACAAGGGCGGCATCCGGCGGCAGGGCTCAAAGCGCGGGTAACCTAGACCAACATCAAGAAACCTGCAAAAGGGACTGTCCCTTTTGCAGGTTTCCTTTTGCAGCCATGCGGGGTTAGACGAGTTTGTCGTAGACCTCGGATTTTGGGATGCCAAACTGCTTGGCCAGGCGCTTTGCCAGAGCACTCTTGGGCTCTCCGGCATCAAGCCCCTCGGCGATGGCCTCCTCCAGAGTGGCGGGGCCAGAAGCGCAGGCTGCGCGTAGGCAAGAGAGCTCCTCCGCACTCGGGCCCTCCACGACGACGACGCATTCCCCTCGCACCTCGCCACGTTCGCGAATGCGTCGCGCGAGCTCGCCAGAAAGGTCGCGCACGCATTCCTCATGAAGCTTCGTGAGCTCGCGCACGAGCGCCACGCGACGCGCCGGGAAAGCCTCGGCAATGGAATCGAGCGTCGCCACCACACGATGGGGACTCTCGTAAAACACAAGCGCGCCAGGAATCGGAGCGAGCTCAGCCAGACGACGCGCGCGCTCCCCCGCCTTTCTCGGCAGGAATCCCTCGAAGAAGAAATGATCCATGCCTAGGCCACTAGCCACAAGGGCGCAGGTCACGGCACTGGGCCCGGGGATGACCTCGACGGGCAGTTCCTCGTCGAGTGCCGCGTCCACGAGTCGCTGGCCGGGGTCAGAGACGCCCGGCATGCCCGCGTCGCTCACGAACGCCACGCGCGCGCCGCCCGCCACGCGGGCGAGCACGCCCTCGACGCGGCTCGCGATGACGTTCTCGTCGCAGCGCTCGAGCGCAACGCGAATCCCAAAGCGCGCGAGCAGCCTGCTCGTGACGCGCGTGTCCTCGCACAGCAGGACGTCCGCGCCCCGCAGCGTCTCGAGGACGCGCGGCGAGGCATCGGAGAGGTTTCCGATGGGCGTGCCCACGAGCGACAGCATGCCGCCCGCCGGCCGGCTATCCGTATCGGCCACGCGCTCCACGCCACCGGCGACTCGCTTGCCCATCTCGGCCACGCCCGTGACCTCGTCGTTGTTCTCCACTCGCTCCCCCATCAGTCGAACATGCCCGTCTCGAAGCTCGAGAGCGCCACGCGCGCGTCCCAGCTCGAGAGCCTGCCTTCCGTCTTCCAGGTCTGGAAGAACCAGCCCGCGCAGCCGCCGAACGCGCCCATCTGCCCCGCGGTGTAGACGCGCTCAAGCGCGATGCGCCCCTCGGGCGTCATGCCGGCGTCCGCGAGCGGCAGCGCGCTCGACCACTCGCCCACCATGACGGGAAGCCCGCTCTTGCGGGCGCGCGCCACGTAGGCCGCCGAGGCGTCGGCGAGCTTGCGCACCCCGGCGGGGCCGGCCGCGTTCATCGACTCGGCATAGTGATAGATGTGGCTGTCGAGCCAGACGTTGACGTAGCGTGCCGGCGACATGAACGCGCGCCAGGCGTCCGGCAGGCACGCGTCGTGCAGCACGAGCACGGGACGGGTACCGGCGGCGTCGCGCAGCGCCTCGTAGGCGTCGCGGTAGAAGTTGCGCAGTAGATGCGGCGGCACGCCCTCCACGAGCGACAGCCCGCGGCGCGAGCGGCCCTGCACCTCGTCAATGGGCTCGATGCCCAGGAAGTTCTCGCGCGCGGCATAGCGCGAGGCAAGCTCGGCCACCACGTCGAGCATGCACTGGCGAAACGCGCCGATGTCCCCAAAGAAGCTCGCCGGAGAGGCCGCATCCGCGCCCGGCGCCACGGCGACGTCGAGCAGCACCGAGACGCCCGCGGCCTCGGCCCAGTCAAAGGCGGCGTCAACGTAGCCGATGCAGCCGGCCGAGGGGCCGGGCATGGGGCCATCCTCGCCAAAGACGAACCACGGGACCTGCAGGCGCACGGCGTCGAAGCCGCGGGCTGCGATGCGGGCAAAGTCTCGCTCGTCCACAAACGTCTCTCGATGGCGCTCGATCATGTCCCGATAGCGGCCGGGCTCGATGCTGCTGGCAAGCTCGAGCTCGGTGAACGCGCCTGTGCCCGCGAACAGCGAGGGCGTCACCCACGGCTCGAGCACAAGCCAGCCGGAGAGGTTGACGCCATGCAACGGCCGGGCGGGCGCCTCCTGCGCGGCCGCCTCGCTCCTCTTGTTCCTGTGCCTCAGCATCTCAATCCCTCGTCTTCCCTGGTTTCGGCAGTGACAGTTGGCCCCGTCCCCAAGTGTCACCTAGCGGTACTCGATGCGCGCGATACGAACGACCCAGTCGCAGCCGTACGTGAAGCCGTTGGCGTCGATCGTGAGCGTGCCGCGGTCGCAGTCCTGCATGAACGGCACCTCGGCGCCGTCGTCGAGCCACGAGATGCGCGAGACCGGCCTCACGGCTCCCGTGAACGAGCGCAGGTTGGAACCCTCGCCGCCCAGCGTCACGTTCTCGTTGCCCGCGATGGCGAGGTCATGCACGAACACGTAGCTCACGCCGGCCGCCTCGTCGTCGAGCGCAAAGTCGCGTATGGGCCCGTTTGCCACGAGCGCGCGGCTCGGGCGCGCCGTGTGGACGGAAGCGCCGGCCATGGCCATCCAGCGACCAATGAGGCGCAGGTACTCGCGCTGCAGCGCCGAGATGGCACCCGTGCCCGTAGGGCCGATGTTCACCAGCGCGTTCGCGCCGGCGCGACGGGCGTTGGCGATGGTCTCGATAAGCTCGCGCGGGCTCTTGTAGTCGAGGTCGTTAGCGGCGCGTCCCCAGTGCTTGTTCGTGGTGACGGACACCTCGCCGGCGACGTACTTGCCGTCCGCCGGGCCGTGGTTGACCTCGCCGGAGATGCGACGCTCGTAGGTGGTGACGTCGATCTCGGGGTCGATGATCTTGCCGCGGTTCTTGAGGCCCGTGTTGTTGATGATGATGGCGTTGGGCTGGTACTTGCGGATGGTGCCGTAGAGCTCCGGCAGCTTCCAGTCCGCGTCCTTCTTGTTCCAGTTGCCGTCGAACCAAAATCCGCCCACCTCGCCGTAGTTCCTGCACAGGATCTCGACGGAAGCACGCAGGTACTCGAGGTAGGCGTCGAAGTCCGTCTCGTACAGGGGCGAGTGCCAGTCGTAGGTGGCCATGTAGAAGAACGGCTTGATGCCGCCGGCGTGGCACGCGCCCACGAACTCGCGGACGAGGTCGCGCCCGGCGGCGCTGTGCGGCGCGTCGAACGTGGACAGGCCGCACGTGTCATAGAGGAAGAAGCCCTCGTGGTGCTTCGTCGTGAGCGTGATGTAGCCCGCGCCCATCTCCTTGGCGGCGGTCACGAGGTCGGCCGCGTCAAAGTCCTCGGCCGTGAACGTCTCGGCGAGGCGCTCGTACTCCTCGCGGGGACGCTCGTGAATGAACTCGGTCCACTCACCGCACGAGAGCTGCGAGTACAGTCCCCAGTGCACAAACAGGCCCAGGCCCATGTCCTCGTAGTCCTTGATACGCGGCAGCGGCTCGCTCATGGCGTCTCCTCGTCGTGTGGGACCGGGAGGGTGCCAAAGGGACCCGTCCCCTTTGGCGCCCCGGCCCCTAGCTCAGCTCTCTCATGCCATGGTACAGCTGCCAGTACTCCCCGTGCTGCGCGAGAAGCTCCTCGTGCGTGCCGCGCTCGATGATTCTGCCGTGCTCGAGCACCATGATGGCGTTGGCGTTTCTCACGGTCGAGAGCCTGTGGGCGATGACGAACACGGTGCGGCCGGCCATGAGCGCGTCCATACCACGCTCGATGAGCGCCTCGGTGCGCGTGTCCACCGAGCTCGTGGCCTCGTCGAGAATGAGCACGGGCGGGTTGGCCACGGCGGCTCGCGCGATGGCGAGCAGCTGCCGCTGGCCGGCCGAGAGGTTGGCGCCGTCGGCCGTCACGAGCGTGTCATAGCCCTTCGGCAGGCGTCGGATGAAGCCGTCGGCGTTGGCCGTGACGGCGGCGGCGCGCACCTCCTCGTCGGTGGCATCGAGCTTGCCAAAGCGGATGTTGTCGGCCACGGTGCCGCGGAACAGGTGCGTGTCCTGGAGCACGATGCCCAGGCTTGCGCGCAGGCTCGCCTTGTCGATGTCTCGCACGTCGATGCCGTCGTAGGTGATCTGGCCGGCGCGCACGTCGTAGAAGCGGTTGATGAGGTTCGTGATCGTGGTCTTGCCCGCGCCCGTCGAACCCACGAAGGCGATCTTCTGCCCGGGCTTGGCAAACAGCGACAGGTTCGCAAGGACCGTCTGCCCCGGTTCGTAGCCAAACGTGACGTCATGGAAGCGCACGTCTCCGGCAAGCGGCACCTCCGTGCCACCCTCCTGCCGCCACGCCCAGCCACTGGCGCCCGCCGCCGCGCGCGCGGGGCCGTCTGCCTCGGCTCCCAGGCGCTCGAGCGCAACCGTGCCCTCGTCCGCCTCGGGCGCAACGTCCATGACCGAGAAGAGGCGCTCGGCTCCGGCAAGGGCGTTCAGCAGGAAGTTGCCCAGCTGCGTCACCTGGTTGAACGGCATGGCCGCCTGGCGAACGAACACGAGGTAGCTCGCGAGGCTGCCCATGTCCGTGAGGCCGCGCGCCGCCAGAAGCGAGCCCATGACGGCCACGATGGCGTAGTTGGTGTAGGTCATGGCCACGGTGATGGGCACCATGGTGGCCGCGTAGGTCTGGGCCGCCGTGCCCTGCTCGCGCAGACGCTCGTTGCGCGCGCGGAAGCCCGCGAGGCTCTCGCGCTCGTGCGTGTATGCCTGCACGACCTTCTGGCCGGCGCACATCTCCTGGACGTAGCCGTCGAGCGCGCCCAACGTGGACTGCATGGCCGAGAAGTGACGGGAGCTCCTCTTGCCCGCCACGCGCACGTAGGCGATGAGCGCCACGTCGCAGGCCACCGTCACGAGCGTGAGGCGCCAGTCGAGCACGAACAGCAAGACGATGGTGCCCACGGCCTGGATGGCCGCCTGGATGACGTTGGCGAAGCTGTTGTTGAGGGCCTCGGACACCGTGTCGACGTCGTTGGTGAAGTAGCTCATGACGTCGCCGGTGCGTGTACGGTCAAAGAAGGACAGCGGCAGCGTCTGCAGGTGGGCGAACAGGTCGCGACGGATGTCGAACACGACGCGCTGCGCCGCGCGCACCATCGTCTGCGTGTAGCCGAGCGCGCACAGCGCCCCCACGGCGTAGATGGCCGCCGTGAGCACGATGCCCGCCCGGAATCCGCCCACGTCCGCCGTCGTGAGGCAGTTGACGACCGGCTTGATCATGTAGGTTCCCGCAAGCTGGCACAGCGCGCACACGCTCGCGAGCACGCCCACTGCCAGCAGCATGAGGCGGGCGCCGCCCATGTAGTCGAGGAGGCGCCGCATCGTGCGGCCGAGGTCGGCCGGCTTTCCCGCCGTGCCCTTCGTTGTGAACACCGCCATTACTCCTCGTCCCCTTCCGATACCTGCGTGTGATAGAGCTCCTGGTAGATGGGGTCATGTGCGCGCAGCTCGGCCGGCGTGCCCACCGCATGGACCTCGCCGTTGTCCAAGATCACGATTTGGTCGGCGTCTGCCACCGAGGCCACGCGCTGGGCCACGATCACCTTCGTGACGCCCGTGAGCTGCCGCAGGCCCTCGCGGATGCGCGCGTCGGTCGCCATGTCCACGGCGCTCGTGGAGTCGTCGAGCACGAGCACGCGCGGACGCCTCACGAGCGCGCGGGCGATGCACAGGCGCTGGCGCTGGCCGCCGCTCACGTTGTCGCCGCCCTGGCCAAGGTCGCCGTCGAGCCCGCCGATGCGGCCGAGGAACTCGTCTGCCGCGGCCACACGGCATGCCTCGAGAAGCTCGTCGTCCGTGGCATCCGGGCGGCCCCACAGGAGGTTCTCGCGCACCGTGCCGCTGAACAGGACGGGACGCTGCAAGGCTATGCCCACGGCGCGGCGAAGCGCCGCCACGTCATAGCTGCGCACGTCATGGCCGCCCACGAGCACGGCGCCGCCCGTGACGTCATAGAGCCTGCCCAGAAGCTGCACGAGCGAGCTCTTGCCCGAGCCCGTGCCGCCCAGCACGCCAATGGTGGAGCCGGCCGGGAACTTGAGCGTGATGTCGTGCAGGACGTCTGCCTCGGCATCCGCGTGGTACTTGAAGCTCGCGTGGTCAAACTCGATGGAGCCGTCGGGCACCTCGGCGATCGCGTTCTCGGGGCTCGCGATGGTGGGGTTCTCGGCCAGGACCTCGCCCACGCGCTGCACGCTCGTGAGCGCGCGCGTCATGAGCAGAAACACGTTGGAGATCATCATGAGCGAGTTCGTGATCTGCAACACGTAGCTCATGAAGCCCGTGAGCTCGCCCACCTTGAGCTGCCCGGCCATGATCATGGAGCCGCCAAGCGCCAAGATGAGCACGTCGCTCGTGTACATGACGGCCTGGAACAGCGGCAGGTTGAGCACCGCAGAGCCAAACGTGTGCGTCGAGGTGTCCGTGAGCCGCTCGTTCACCGCACCGAAGCGTCCCTCGACCCACTCGCCGCGCACGAACGCCTTGACGGCGCGAATGGCCGTGACGCTCTCCTGCACCACGTCGTTGAGCTCGTCCATGACGCCCTGCAGCACGCGATACAGCGGCGCCACGTGCCGCACGATCAGCACGAGCGCCACGGCGAGCAGCGGCAGCATCACGAAGAAGACGCAGGCCAGGCGCACGGACAGCATGCTCGCGAGCACAAGGCCAGCCGTGAACATGACGGGACCTCGCATCATGGGCCTGAACCCGTTCATGAACGCGTTCTGGATCACGGTGACGTCGGTGGTCATGCGCGTCACGAGCGACGAGGTGTCGAAGTGGTCGAGGTTCTCGTAGGAGTAGCGCTGGATGGCCTCGAACTCGGCGTCGCGAAGATTTGCCCCCAGGCCCATGGCGGCCCGCGCGCTGCAGCGCGAGAAGGCCATGCCAAAGCCCATGGCCACGATGCCGCACGCGAGCATCTCGGCGCCGGTCACCCACACGTGGCTCATGTCGCCGGCAACGATGCCCTGGTCGATGAGGCCGGCGGTGAGAAACGGGATGAGCAGCTCGAGCGTGCCCTCGAACACCATGCAGACGGCCGCGAGGATGAAGTCACGCTTGTAGGGTCCCAGGTAGCGGGCGATGAGCTTGAGGTCACGCACGACGGCTCGCCTCGCTCTCACGGCAGGCCGTAAGGTTTTGCCTCGCGCGCTCGAGAAGGCTCGCGAACTGCTCGCGTTCCTTGTCCGAGAAGCCCGCGAGCATCACCTCGTCGATGTGGGCGCAGCGCTCGTCCCACGGCCTCACCACGGCACGGCCCGCCTCGGTGAGGACCATGCGCTTCGTACGGCGGTCGCTCGGGTTCTCCTCGCACGTCACGAAGCCGTCACGCTCGAGCGCGTCGAGCATCCGCGAGACCGATGCCGGGTCCATGCCAAAGAACTCGGCCATCTCGCGCTGCGTGGCGTGCTCGTGCGCCGCCAGGTACGAGATGATCCTGGGCTGGCCAGACGCCAGGCCAAGCTTAGATCCATAGGGCCTGAGCAGCGCCTTCTGCGCCTGGAACGCCCTCAGAAGCGCCATGTGCGCATCGACGAGGGAGTACCCCTCGCCCAACGCAAGCCTCTCGTTCACGCTTGTCACCTCTTGCATTTCGTTGACATCTCAATGATTGACAAATCAAGAGAATAACGCGATTAGTTGCAATGTCAACGAACCATGACAAAAGGACCCGTCCCCTTTGGCATGCCATTGGGGACGGGTCCCTCTGTCATGGGGAGCTTGCGCTGCTAGGCCGTCACGTAGGTCCAGGGGTCGCCGGAGGGCACGAATGACATGGGCACGTCGGCACCAAGGGCCTCGGGAAGCCAGCGCAGCATGTACTCCATGCCCGGCTCCTCCACGTTGAAGTGGCCGATGCAGATCATGGCCTTGCCCAGGCCCAGCTGCGCCGAGTCGCGCACGTACTCAGAGGTCGTGAAGTCGGTGGCCTCCATGGCGACGAGGCAGTCCACGCCCGCGTCCATGGCCGCCGTCGTCTCGTTGTCGAACTGCCCGATGAGGTGCGTTGGCACCTTCACCGTGCGCACGCGCGCGTCCGCATCGCCCACGATGCGCGTGCCGTTGAGCCCCAGGCGCACCACGAGGAAGCGCGCGAGCTCGCCGGCGGTGGTCTCGGGAATCGTGAAGTTCATGGGGCGGTCGGGGTTGCCGGTAACGTAGTCGCGCCAGCCGAGCTTGTCGGCAAGGCCCATGAAGATGCTGTCCACGAGGCGGCCGTTCTCGGGCGCACCGGAGTGAATGTGGTCGTGCAGACGCCACACCGTGATGCCGCACTCGTCGAGCAGGGCCCGCTTGGCCGCAAACGTCTTGTTGTTCGCGAGCCAGCACGTGTGGTCGCCGTGGTTCCAGAACAGCGCCTCGTGGCAGATGATGAGGTTCGCCCCGCGCGCGTGCGTCTGCCGTATGACGTCTGCCGAGGCAAAGCACGTGGTCACGATGCCCGTGCATGCCACGTCAACGGGACCGTAGAGCACCTGGTCGCGCGTGGTGTCGTCGTAGATCGGACCGTCCCAGGTCTGGCCGCAGTACGCCTTGACGTTGGCAATGACCTCGCTGATGAGCATGGCTTCCTCCAGATGGTCGGCATCGCGCGGCGCGTCGGGGACATCCCGGTCACGCTCGCAGAATAGCTCGGGGCTCGCGTCGCTACTCAATATAGTATGTGCATGGCTCACCCATCAGATACCGTGCGAGAATCGCCGGCGAACGGAGGCACCATGCTTGACCTCACCAAGCTCACGACCGAGCAGCGCAACCCCAAGACAATGGAGCTCGACTCCTTCTCCCCCATCGAGATCGCGCGCGTCATGAACGAGGAGAACACCAACGTCATCAAGGCCATCGACGAGGTGCTGCCCCAGGTGGCCAGCGCCATCGAGTGGGCCGGCGAGGCGCTCAACGCCGGCGGCCGCATCATCTACATGGGAGCCGGTACCTCGGGGCGCCTCGGCGTGCTCGACGCCGTGGAGTGCCCGCCCACGTTCGGCGTCTCCTACGACACGGTCGTGGGCCTCATCGCCGGCGGCGAGGGCGCGTTCGTGAAGGCGGCCGAGGGTGCCGAGGACAACGCCGAGGCGGGCGCCGCAGACCTCGCCGCGCTTGAGCTCGAGAGCCGCGACATCGTCATCGGCATCGCCGCGAGCGGCCGCACCCCCTACGTCATCGGCGGCCTTCGCTACGCCAACGAGGCGGGCTGCCGCACCGTTGCCATCGCCTGCAACAAGGACTCGGCCGTGGGCGCCGAGGCACAGCTCGCCATCGAGCCCGTCACGGGCCCCGAGGTGCTCACGGGTTCCACGCGCCTCAAGGCAGGCACGGCGCAGAAGCTCGTGCTGAACATGATCTCCACCGGCTCGATGGTGGCCGCCGGCAAGGTCTACCAGAACCTCATGGTCGACGTGAAGCAGAGCAACGAGAAGCTGCGCGTCCGCGCCCAGAACATCGTCATGATGGCCACGGACTGCACGCGCGAGCAGGCCGCCGAGGCGCTCGCCGCCTGCGACAACCACGTCAAGGGCGCCATCGCGATGCTATTGCTGGACTGCGACGCCACCGCCGCCGAGGCCGCGCTCGACGAGGTGCATGGCCACGTGCGCGCCGCCGTGGAGGCGCACAAGGCCTAGGACGCCGCGTCCGAAGCCACGCAGAGGGCCGCCCAAAGGTCACCAGATGGGCCGCTCGCCACATACGAACCAAAAGCGACCGTTTGCGAGACCATCTCCCGCGAACGGTCGTTATTTTGCTGTGAACGGCAAATGCCCACAGACGCAACACCGCAAGCCGAACTGAAATGACCACTTACCAATAGTCATTTGTGCCGACTATATGTATACGAATTCGTAGTCATTTCTCGCGCCGCCGCGCGCTACCCTTCCCTTCAGTCGCACGCGACGGGCGGGCGACGGCAATGGGCGGCCAGCTGGCCGTCCATCCACGAGACCTGGGAGGGGCCATGGAGAAGCGGATCTATCGGTTCGGGCTCGACGAGAACGGCGCCGACGTCACGGAGGGCACGGCGCACGACAACTTCACCCTAGGCGGCAAGGGGGCCAACCTCGCCGAGATGGCGCGCATCGGCCTGCCGGTGCCGCCGGGGTTCACGATCACCTGCCAGACCTGCATGGACTACGCCCGCGGCAACAACACTTGGCCCGAGGGCGTGCTCGACGCCATCGCCGAGGCCCGCGCGGACCTCGAGCGCCGCTGCGGCAAGCGCCTGGGAGACGCGGCCGACCCGCTGCTCGTCTCCGTGCGCTCCGGCGCCCCCTTCTCCATGCCCGGCATGATGGACACGGTGCTTGACCTGGGCCTCAATGACGAGAGCGTCCTGGGGCTTGCCGCACAGACGAGCAACGAGCGCTTCGCCTGGGACAGCTACCGCCGCTTCATCCAGATGTTCTCCAACGTGGTCATGGGCATTGACTCAGACCTGTTCGAGAACGCCATCGACCAGGCCAAGGCCGAGCAGGGCGTACACGCCGACACCGAGCTTGACGCAGCAGCCCTGCAGCGGCTCGCGGCCACGTTCAAGCAGATCTTCTCCGAGCACGTGAGCGCCGAGGAGCACCCCGAGCTCGTGGGCGCAGACGGAGTCGCGGTGTTCCCGCAGGATCCCGGCGTGCAGCTCACGCTTGCCGTGGCGGCCGTCTTTGGCTCCTGGGACTGCGACCGCGCCCGCCTCTACCGCAGGCAGAACAACATCGCCGACGACCTGGGCACCGCGGTGAACGTCCAGGCCATGGCCTTTGGCAACAAGGGCGAGACGAGCGCCTCGGGCGTGGCCTTCACGCGCAACCCCGCCACCGGCGAGCGCGAGTTCTACGGCGACTACCTCGTGAACGCCCAGGGAGAGGACGTCGTGGCCGGCATCCGCAACACCGAGCCCATCGAGGACTTGCGCCACACGCCGGGCCTGGAGGCCGCCGGCGAGCAGCTCGAGCGCATCTTCGGCATCCTCGAGCAGCACTACCGCGACATGATGGACATCGAGTTCACCATCGAGCAGGGCAAGCTCTACATGCTGCAGACGCGCGTGGGCAAGCGCACGGCCGCCGCAGCCCTCAAGATCGCCGTCGACCTGGAGCGCGAGGGCCTCATCACCCGCGAGGAGGCGCTGCTGCGCATCAACCCCGCCCAGCTCGACCAGCTCATGCACCCGCAGATCGCCAAGGGTGCCGAGAGAAACGTCATCGCCCGCGGCCTCAACGCGAGCCCTGGTGCTGCCGTGGGCGGCATCGTCTTCTCGGCCGCAGACGCCGTTGCCGAGAAGGACGCCGGCCGCGACTGCGTGCTCGTGCGCTGGGAGACCACGCCCGACGACCTCGCCGGCATGACGGCCGCCAAGGGCATCCTCACGAGCCACGGCGGAAAGACGAGCCACGCCGCCGTCATCGCCCGTGGCATGGGCAAGCCCTGCGTCTGCGGCGTGGACGCCCTGCGCATCGACGCGGCCCGCAAGGAGGTGGCCGTGGCCGGCACCGACCTCGTGCTGCACGAGGGCGACGTCGTCTCCATCGACGGCGGCACGGGCGAGGTCATGCTCGGCGCCGTGGCGCTCGAGCGCCCGGGCACCACGGGCGACCTCGCGACCGTCCTTGGCTGGGCAGACGACGTGCGCCGCTTGGGCGTGCGCGCCAACGCCGACAACCCCGCAGACGCCAAGCTGTCGCTCGAGCTGGGCGCCGAGGGCATCGGCCTCACGCGCACCGAGCACATGTTCCTGGGCGAGCGCAAGGCCATCATCCAGCGCTTCATCCTGTCGAACAGCGACGAGGAGCGCGCGGAGGCGGCAGACGAGCTGTCACGCGCGCAGGAGGGCGACTTCTACGAGATCCTCGACGCCATGGACGGCCTGCCCGTGACGATCCGCCTGCTTGACCCGCCGCTGCACGAGTTCCTCGACAACCCCCGCGACCTGGCCGTTCGCCTCGCCAAGATGGAGTGCGAGGGAGCAAGCGCCGATGAGATCGCGCGCACCCGCGCCCTTCTCGCGCGCATCGACGCGCTGTCCGAGGCAAACCCGATGCTGGGCCTTCGCGGCTGCCGCCTGGGCTTTGCCTTCCCCGAGCTGCCCGTGCTGCAGACGCGCGCCATCGCCCGCGCCACGGTGCGCCTCAAGCGCGAGGGCAAGAACCCCCGCCCGCACATCATGGTGCCGCTCGTGTGCCTCAACGCAGAGATCCGCGAGATGCGCGCCATCGTGGAGCGCGCCATCATCGACGTCGAGGTCGAGACGGGCGTGCGCCTGGGCGAGATTCCCGTGGGCACCATGATCGAGCTGCCGCGCGCCGCCGTCATGGCCGACCGCATCGCCCGCCACGCGGACTTCTTCAGCTTTGGCACGAACGACCTCACGCAGACGGCGCTGGGCTTCTCGCGCGACGACGTCGAGGGCAAGGTGCTGCCCGCCTACCTCGAGCGCAACATCATCCCGAGGAACCCCTTCGAGACGGTCGATGAGGGCGTTGCCAAGCTCGTGGGCATGGGATGCGAGCTCGGGCGTACCGCGAGGCCCGGCATCTCGCTGGGCGTGTGTGGCGAGCACGGCGGCGACCCCGACTCCATCCGCACGTTCTATGACCTGGGGCTCGACTACGTGAGCTGCTCGCCCTACCGCGTGCCCGTGGCCAGGCTCGCCGCGGCGCAGGCCACGCTCACGAGCAAGGTACGCCCCTACGTGCCCGTGACGCCGAGCCGCACGCCCACCCGCGACCGCCAGCCCTTCGCCGAGCAGGTCTAGCCCGCGGTGACACTTGGGGGCGGGGTCAAACTGTCACCGTCTCACGAACGACGCCCCGTCGCGGCCGAAGGGTCGCGGCGGGGCGTCTCGCTGGCCAGGGGCAGGGCCGGCGCTGGATGCGCGCGTCACTTCTGTCAGCAGGTGGCGCGCAGGGGTTGTCAGTGGCGCATGAACGGTGCTACGTCCCCTGTTCACGCGGCGTTGAAGACGTAGCGATCGAGGCGCGAGAAGGCCTCCTTGACGCGATCGAGCGGCAGGGCCAGGTTCATGCGCAGGTGGCAGGGACCGTGGAACATGCGGCCGTCCTGGACGTCGACGCCCACGCGCCAGCAGGCCTTCTCGACCCACTCGATGTCATGGCCGTGCTTGGCGCACCAGTCGGTGCAGTCCACGAACAGCATGTAGGTGCCCTGGGGCTTCTGGACCGTCACGCCGTCGAAGTGCTCGTCGATGTAGCTGCACGCCCAGTCGACGTTTGCGCCCAGGACCTCGCACAGCTCGTCGACCCACTCGTGGCCCTCAGGCTTGTAGGCGCCCACGAGCGCATGCATGGACAGCACGTTCATCTCGTTGTAGTGACACTTGGAGCTGCGGGCGTAGACGCGGTCACGCAGGTACTTGTCGTAGATGATGTGGTAGGAGCCCACGAGGCCCGCCAGGTTAAACGTCTTGCTCGGCGCGTAGAGGGCCACGGTCCGGTTGCGCGCGTCCTCGCTCACGCTCTGCGTGGGCACGTGCTTGTGGCCGGGGAGGATGAGGTCGCTCCAGATCTCGTCGGAGACCACCACGCAGTCGTACTTCTTGTACAGCTCCATGGCGCGCTCGATCTCCCACCGCTCCCACACGCGGCCGCAGGGGTTGTGGGGCGAGCAGAACACGGCGGCGTGGATGTCGTTCTCGGCGAGCTTTCTCTCCATGTCCTCAAAGTCCATGCGCCACACGCCGTCCTCGTCGATCTTGAGCGGCGAGTGGACGATCTCGAACCCGTTGTTCTTGAGGCTCATCGTGAAGCCGATGTAGGTGGGGCTGTGCAGCAGCACCTTGTCACCCGGCTCCATGAAGCTCGCGAGCGTGGAGACCACGCCTCCCAGCACGCCGTTCTCGTAGCCGATGCACTCGCGGGTGAGTCCCGTGACGCCGTTTCTCTTCTCGTGCCAGTCGATGATGGAGTCAAAGTACGCGTCGCTGGGCGAGAAGTAGCCAAATGCGGGATGCTTGGCGCGCTCGATGATGGCGTCGGTAATCGTGGGGCACGTGGGGAAGTTCATGTCGGCGACCCACATGGGGATGCCGTCGAACCCCTCGGCGGGGGCGTCGGGCGCAAAGCCCGTGCCCAGGCCGTCCACGGCGATGGCGTCCTTGCCGTGGCGCTCCATGTGGCTGGTGAAGTCGTACTTCATGCGAGAAGTCCTTTCGCTTGGTTGGACGCGCCGCGCGAGGCGGGCACTCCACGAGCCCCGCGCCCGTGCGGCTTAAGAATCGCTACAGCACGTCGATGCTCTGGACGGCGTCATAGCCGTGCTCGCCCGTGCGCACCTTCACGGCCTCCGCCACGCCGTAGACGAAGATCTTGCCGTCGCCGATGTGGCCGGTGTAGAGGGCGTGGCGTGCGGCCGAGACCACCGCGTCCACGGGCACCTTGGACACCACGATGTCCACCTGCACCTTGGGCACGAACTCCACGCTCACCGGAACGCCGCGGTACGTCTCGCGCGCGCCCTTCTGCTCGCCGCAGCCCTGGACGGTAAGGACGGTCATGCCCGTGACGCCAATCCCGTTGAGCTCACGGCGCAGGGCCTCAAGCCGCGTGGGACGGCAGATGACCTCGACCTTCTTGAGCGTACAGTCCGCAGCGCCGCCCATGAGGGCAAGGGGCACCGCCGCATCCACCGGAAGGTCGGGCGTGCGGGCCGAGGCGTCGGCGAGCGCCGCCGGGGCAAGCTCGGGCAGGTACTCCATGAAGGCGTTGTTGAGGCTGGGACCGGAAAGGCCGAGGCCCGCCGTCTCCTCGCTGGAGAGCACGCGCAAATCGGCATTTTTGCGCACGATGGCAAGTACCACCCACGCAAGCGAGGCCGTCCAGGCCACGATGGCCAGAAGGCCCACAAGCTCGGCCACGAGCAGGCCCACGCCACCGAACACGAGGCCACCCTGCCCAAAGAAGCCCGCGAGCAGAAGGCCAAGCACGCCGCAGGCACCGTGCGTCACGATCGAGCCCACTGGGTCATCCACCTTGGGCGAGCGCTCGACCCACTCGGTGCCCAGCACCACCACCGCACCCGCGGCCACACCCGCAAGCGCGCAGAACAGCGGGCTCAGGATGTCGGCGCCCGAGGAGACGGCCACAAGCCCTCCCACGAGGCCGTTCAGCGCCATGGGAACGTCGACGCCGCCATAGCGCACCCTCGTGAGCACGACGGCCGTGAGCGCCGAGACGCCAGACGCGGCGATCATGCCGAGAAGTGCCTGGCCAAACGCCTCCACACCATCCACGCCGAACACGAGGCACGACAGCCCCATGAGGCCAAACCAGCCAACGAAGATGAGCAGCGACCCCTCGAGGCAGCGCGTGAGGCTCTGCCCGGGCATGGCGCGCACCTCGCCGTTCTCGTACTTGCCCTGGCGAGGCCCCGTGAGCAGCGCGGCGACGAGCGCCACCACGCCGGCCACGACGTTGAGCGAGGCCGAGCCCGCGAAGTCATGGAAGCCCATCTGCGCCAGCCAGCCCGCGCCCCACGTCCAGCGGTTCACGAACGGGTAGACGAGCAGGCTCACGACGAGGGCCACCGCCACGTTGGCGGCGAGGTTCGAGCGCTCGGCGAGCGTGCCGCACACGATGTTGGCGCACACGGCGCACACGAGCGCCTGCGCGGCCACGAACAGCGTGAGCGGCACGCCCTCGGGCAGCTCGGGGCCGTAGTTGCCCAGCGTGAAGAAGTCGAGCACGCCAAAGAAGCCGCCATGCCCGCCAAAGAACAGGCCAAAGCCAATGAACAGGAAGCCCAGAATGGCCGAGAAGGTCACCACCACGTGGCGCACGATGGTGCCGGCGGTGTTCTTGGCAGCCACCGACCCCACGTCGAACAGGGCATATCCCAGCAGCATGAGCGTCACGAGCGACATGCCCGCGACCGTCCAGACGGTCGCCGCGCTGATGTAGTCCATGAGCGACCTCCCTAGGCCAGGGCGGGCACGTCTTCGCCCGCCACATGTCCGTCGACGATGTCCATGGGGTGCGTCACGCGCTCGAGGAACTTCTGCGTGCGCGGCTCCTTGGGGTGCACGAGAATCTCGGACGGCTTGCCCTGCTCGACCACCACGCCGCCCTCCATGAACACGACGCGCGTGGCGACCTCGCGGGCAAACGCGATCTCGTGCGTGACGATGATCATCGTGATGCCCGTCATGGCCACGCTCTTGATCGTGGCGAGCACCTCCCCCACCAGCTCCGGGTCAAGGGCGCTCGTGGGCTCGTCGAACAGGATGACGTCCGGGTCGAGGATGAGCGCGCGGGCGATGCCAGCACGCTGCTGCTGGCCGCCGGAGAGCTGGATGGGATAGTAGTCGCACCGCTCAGCCAGCCCCACCTTGGCTAGGATCTCGCGGGCGGCCTTCTCGGCATCGGCCTTCTGGTACTTCTTGACGGTGACGAGGCCCTCCATGACGTTCTCGAGGATCGTCTTGTTCTTGAACAGGTTGTAGTTCTGAAACACCATCGCGGTCTTGCGACGCAGCTCGATGACGTCCTTCTTGGAGTGCCTCTTGGCGTCGACCTCGAAGCCGTTGATCTTGATCGTGCCCTCGTCGGCCGGGTCAAGGAAGTTGATGGTGCGCAAGAAGGTGGTCTTGCCCGAGCCGGACGGGCCCAGGATGACGACGACCTCGCCCTTCTTGACGCTCATGTCGACACCCTTGAGCACGTGGTTTGTCCCAAAGGACTTCTGGATGCCCTTGAGCTCGATCATGTAGTCGGAAGTCTGCATTGTGTCTCCCATCGGATGTGTGGGGATGCGGGCGCGCGGCCAGGCGCAGGCGCGTGCGAGAGTGCCTCCAGCGCCTCGCCTAGGCCTTGGCGGCGTCTGGCGCGCTCATGTCGAGGTAGCGCGAGACGCGTGCCTCGACGGCGCGGAAGATGCGGTTGAACACGAAGCTCAGCACCTCATAGATGACCGTGGCCATGAGATAGGCCTCGATGTAGGCGTAGCTGGCGTTGGCGAGCAGCGTCGAGGTGGCCATGACCTCGTAGACGCCCACGAAGTAGGCAAGCGAGGTGCCCTGCACAAGCCCAACGAACAGGCCGTTCAGGTTGGGCAGGGCGCTCGTGATGGCCTGAGGAAGCACGATGCGCACGTAGGCCACGGGCTTGGTCATGCCCACGCTCTCGGCCGCCTCGATCTGGCCCTTGTCCACGGCCAGGATCGCCGAGCGAAACACCTCCGAGGAGTAGGCCGCCTGCTCGAGCACGAACGCCGCGATGGCATAGGCCGCGGCAGGCACCGCGCTGACGTCCACGGAAAGCCCAATGGAGGCGGTGTAGCCCTGGATGATGAGCGGCGTTGAGTAGTACGAGACGAACAGGATGATGACCATGGGCACCGAGCGCATGAACGACACGAACACGCAGGCCAGCTGGCTGAGCACGGGAACGCGCGCGTTTCTCGCGAGCGCGATGAGGATGCCGATCACCCATCCGATGGGGATGGAAACGAACACGAGCAGAAGCGTCACGGGCACCGAGGCAAGCACCTGGGGAAACGCCTGTGCGAGAAAGTCGAGGTCAATCATGTGGCACCCCCTAGGCCGTAACCGCGCGGCCATGGGAGGTCGCCCGCTCGATGAGTGACGTGACAAGCTGGAGCAGAAGGCAGATTGCCCAGTAGATGATGGCCACGGAGATGTAGACCTCCAGGCGCGTGGCGCCGTAGCTTGCCTGCGAGATGGTCTGCGCGCGGCCCATGAGGTCGAGCGTGCCGATGGAGAACGCGAGCGCCGTCTCCTTGAAGATGCTGATGACGTTGTTGCCCAGGTTGGGCACGGCGATGGCGATGGCCTGCGGCAGGATGATGCGGCGCAGCGCCTGGCCCTCGGTCATGCCCACCGAAAGCGCCGCCTCGGTCTGGCCGTGCTCGACGGCCAGGTAGCTTGCGCGCATCATCTCGCCGAGGTTGGCAGACGAGATGAGCGTCATTGCCACGAGCACGAACGTGGACTTGGGGAGCTTTGCGAGCGCCGGCAGAACCTGCGGCAGGCCCATGAACAAAAGGAAGATGAGGACGAGCGACGGGACGCCGCGCATGAGCGAGATGTAGCCGTGGGCGATGGCGGCGGGCACGCGTCCGCCACGCAGCTGGGCAAGCGTGAGCAGAAGGCCAATGACCAGGCCAAAGATCAGCGAGTAGACGAGCAGGTACACCGTCATGGGCAGTGCCGTAAGGATGCTCGAGATGAAGCCGGGAATGAGCTCGGCGTGCAGCTCGAACGTGTAGGAGGTCTGCATGGAATCGTCTCCCGGAAGGCTAGCTGTTCATGAGCTCGTTGTCGGAGAGAATGTCGGCGTACTTCGTGAACACGTCGACACCAAGGTCCTGCTCGGCGAGCTTGTCCAGCGATCCGTCCGACTTCATGTCCTTCAGGACCTTGTCCACCGCGTCGCGCAGCTCGGTCTGCTCCTTGTTGAACATGAAGTAGGTGGACTCGCACAGCACGACGTTGGTCTTGTACAGGCCCGTGCCCGCCTCCTCGTTGACGGTGTCGAAGGAGCCGTCATAGCAGGAGTAGGAGTCCACCTGCCCGGATGCGACCATCTTGAAGGCGTCGGCCATGGTGATGTCGGAGGTGGTCTGGAGCTCGATGGCCTTGTCGGGGTACTTCTCGTTGTACTTCTCGATCATGCCGTACTCGTAGTTGATGGGGTTGGAGAGCGTGGTGAGGCCCGCCATGTCGTCGAGCGTCTTGATGTTGGGGTCGCGCACGGCAAAGACCATCGGCGAGAGGCAGAAGGGCTCCTCGCAGAAGATGAACTTCTCCTTGCGCTCCTCGCTGGGAACGAGCTGGCAGGAGACGAGCTCGGCAGACCCCGACTCGCAGGCCGTGATCATGGCCGTGAAGTCCATGGAGTCCATGTCGAAGGAGTAGTCATCGAGGCGCTCGTCCACGGCCTTGAGGACGTCGACGTCATAGCCCACGAGGTTGCCGTCCTTGTCGAGCGAACAGTAGGGCGGGTTGCCGTTGTAGGTGAGGACCTTCACGGTCTTGGCGCCGTCTGCGGCGGCCGTGGTCGTGCTGCCGTCGGCGTCAGGGGCGCAGCCGGCAAGCGCGCCGGTGCCGATGATGCCAAGCCCGAGCACTGCGGCGCTCTTGAGGAAGCTTCGACGGGACATGGTGCGAACGGAGACGGTCTGCTTTGCCATGGTGATCATCCTTCCCTCTGGGCGGTTGATGACCAAGATGGTGCGGCCGCTCTGTTGCGCCGGCGTGTCGAGCAAGGCCACGTTGCGTAACGCGAGTGGCATTGCCGTGTAAACAGTCATGAGCGCGAACGTGTCCAAAACGTCCGCAAACGGTTAACGGTGACACTTGGGGTCGGGATCAAACTGTCACCGTCCGCGCCAGCGCGTCAGAAAAGAGGCCCGCGTTCCCGGAAGGGCGCGGGCCTCTCGCGGCTCTCGTGTTTCTCGCCTACTCCTCGCCGAACAGCGCCTTCTCGGGCGTGACCGGCAGGGTGCGCACGTAGTGACCGGTGGCGTGGGCCACGGCGCTCGCAATGGCGCCAAGAGGCGTGTTGATGACGACCTCGCCGATGGACTTGGCGCCGAACGGGCCAGTGGGCTCATAGCTCGGGCAGAAGTCCACGCGGATGTCGGGCACGTCAAGGCGGCTCGGGATCTTGTACTGCATGAGGTTGCGCGTGCGCAGGAACCCGTCCTCGGTCACCTGCACGTCCTCGGTGAGCGCCTGGCCAATTCCCTGCACGATGCCACCCTCGGCCTGGACGCGCGCGAGGTTGGCGTTGGCCACGGTGCCGCAGTCCACGGCAGCGGCGTAGTCCACGACCTTGACCTCGCCCGTGGCCTTGTCCACGTCTACCTCGGCGATGCCGCACATGAACGGCGGGGGCGAGACGGGCTGGGAGTTGGACGCCTGGGCAGAGAGGTAGCCGGGCTTGAGTCCAAAGCCGATGCAGCTGTTCGCGAGCTCGGCGAGCGTCATCTCGCGCAGGCGGCCCTCCGCGATCTGCCCCACGGTCACCACATCGTCGTCGGCGCCGTCCACATAGATGCGCGAGCCGTCGAGAACGACCTTCTCGGGCTCCACGCCAAAGGACTTGGCGGCCTGTGCCACGATCTTCTCGCGCAGCTCGGTGGCCGCCTTCACGGCGGCCATGCCGGTGACGTAGGTGCCCGACGAGGCGTACGCACCGCAGTCATAGGGCGAGGTGTCCGTGTCCACGCCGTTCACCACGATCTGGGAGGGCTCGCAGCCCAGCACCTCGGCGGCGAACTGCGCCATGATGGTGTCGCAGCCCGTGCCCACGTCGGTGGCGCCCAGGTTCAGCACGTAGAAGCCGTCGTCCTCAAGGCGGATGTCGATGCTGCCGATGTCGAGGTTCGAGATACCCGAGCCCTGCATCGTCACGGCCACGCCCAGGGCGCGCACGCGGTCGCCCAGGTCGCGGGCAAGCGGCTTGTCGTGCCAGCCGATCATCTCCTGGGCGCGACGGATGCAGTCGTCCAAGCGGCAGCTCATGAGGGTGTCGCCAAAGTACTGCGGCATGACCTCGCCCTCGTGCACGATGTTCTTGAGGCGCAGCTCGCACGGGTCCATGCCGAGCTTGTCGGCCAGCTCGTTGACGGCACTCTCCACCGCGAACTGGCCCTGCGTGGCGCCATAGCCGCGAAACGCGCCGCCCGGCGTGTTGTTCGTGTACACGACGTTGGCCGAGAAGCGACTCGCGAGCGCGTGGTTGTAGATGGGCAGCGACTTGTGGCCCACGAGGCCCACCGTGGTGGGCGCGTGGTAGCCGTAGGCGCCGGCGTCGGACAGGCACGACAGGTCGATGGCCGTGATCGTGCCGTCGGCCTTGGCACCCAGGCGCACGTGCATGCGCATCTTGTGGCGCGTGTTGGCGCAGGCCATGGTCTCCTCGCGCGTGTAGATGCACTTGCAGGGATGTCCCAGCTTGAACGCCGCGAACGCCGAGAACACCTCGTTGCAGCCCGTCTGCTTGGCGCCAAAGCCACCACCCACGCGCGGCTTGATGACGCGCACGCGGCTCTGCGGGATCTGCAGCGCCGTGGCGACCTGGCGGCGAACGTGGAACGGGACCTGCGTGGAGGCCACGATGCACACGCGGTCCTGGGCGTCGGTGTAGGCGTAGGAGCTAAACGTCTCCATCATGGACTGCTGCGTGGCCTGCGTCTCGTAGTCATGGTCGATGACCACGTCTGCCTCGGCCAGCACCGCGTCCACGTCTCCCACGGCGGTCACCTCGTGGAAGACGAGGTTTCTCGAGAAGTCCTCGCCCATGGGCACGTAGGCGCGGATGTCATCCTCGTCGTGCACCACGACGGGGTTGTCGAGCGCCTTGGTGAAGTCGGTCACGGCGGGCAGGACCTCGTAGTCCACCTTGATGAGGCGCATGGCCGCGTTGATGGCAAGCTCGTCGGTTCCCACGACGATGGCCACCTCATCGCCGACGTAGCGCACGGTGCGGTCGAGGATGAGCGTGTCGTAGGGGCTCATCTCGCGGAAGCTCTGGCCCGCGAGCGTGAAGCGCGCGTTGGGCACGTCCTCGTAGGTGTAGATGGCCACGATGCCGTCAATGCGCAGCGCACGGTGCGTGTCGATGGAGCGGATGCGCGCGTGGGCGTGCGGCGAGCGCAGCAGCTTCACGATGTAGGCGTCTCGCGGGGCGAGGTCGTTCGTGTAGACGGCGCGGCCCTGCAGAAGGCCGCGGGCGTCCTTCTTGACCACGGCGTGCGAGATGGTCTTGAGCTTGCCGGCGCGCTCGTCGGGGGCGATGTAGTTGGAGATGGTGCTCATGCTTACGCCTCCTCGCGCGTCTGGGCGTCACGGGCAGCGGCGAGCTCGTCGCCGGGGGCGGTCACGGAGGCCACGGAGGCGTGCGCCACGGCGCCGTCCGCCACGGACTCGCGGCCCAGGAAGCGGCGCACGGCACGCATCTGGCTCGCGTAGCCCGTGCAGCGGCAGAGGTTGCCGGACAGCGCGCGGCGGATCTGCTCGTCCGTAGCGTCCGGGCAGTCGCGCTTGAGCGCAAGCACGTTCATGATGAGGCCGGGCGAGCAGAAGCCACACTGCTCGGCGCCCTCCTCGGCCATGCACGTGGCGAACTCGGCCGACTCGTCCACGAGGCCCTCAAGCGTCGTGACGTAGCGGCCGTTCATGCGGCACATGAGCTGGGCGCACGACAGCACGGGCGTGCCGTCGAGCCACACGGTGCACAGGCCGCAGTTCGTGGTCTCGCAGCCGCACTTGACGCTCTTGAGGCCGCGCGTGCGCAGGAAGTCGAGCAGACGCATGTCGGGGCGCACGTCAACCGAGACGTACTCCTCGTTCACGAAGAAGCTTACGAGCATGCGGGGTCGCCTCCCTTCGGGGCCTGGGTGGGTGCGGGGTCGTTGGCGGTCTCGACGCCTGCGCTCGCGGCGCTGGCGTGGCCGGCGCAGACGGTGCGCGGCGCCGGCGCCGCGGGGTCGGGCGAGACGGGCTCGAGGCCTGCGGCCTGGCGAATGGCGCGGCGACCAAGCTCGCGGGCGAGGTGGCGACGGTAGCGCTCGGACCCTCGCATGTTGGAGCCCACGGGCAGCTCGGCAAGCCGGTCGCAGGCGGCGTCGAGCTGCTCGGGCGTGAACTCGGCGGGAAGCGAAAGGCGCTCGCCCTCGAGCAGGCGGGCGCGGGTGGGACGGGCGCCCACGGCCACGTGCCAGCCATCCCAGCGCGCGGCGCAGACGTTGAGCACGGGGAAGTCCGTGGCGGAACGGCGCACGGCCTGGAAGCTCGCGGCGTAGTCGTGCTTGTGCACGATGACGTGGGTGAGGATGTCTCGCTCGTAGGGCATGCTGGCGAACGTGGCGAGGCTCACGACGCCCGCGCCCACGAGCTCAACCTCGCAGTCGAGCGCGAGCAGGGCCGTGAGCACGTCCGAGAAGCCAAAGCGCCCGAACACGCTGCCGCCCACCGTGGCGCAGTTGCGCATCTGGGTGCCCACGATGTCTCGCACGGCGCGCTCGAACACGTGGCACGTGGCGTCGTTGAACGCGGCGTGGGTCTCCAGCTGGTGGAGTGTGACCATGGAGCCGATGACGAAGCTGTCCTCGGTCTCCTCGATCTTGTCGAGCCCGCAGGCGGACAGGTCGATGACGGTCGAAATGCGACGCTCCTGGAGGCGCAGCCACACGCCGCCGCCCAGGACTCGGTTCATGCGCCCCTTGCGGAGAAGCTCGTACGCCTCCTCGACCGTCTCGGGGCGGGCGTAGTTCTTGAACTGAAGCACGTCTCTCCTTCGCTCGCGCGTATCCGGCAGCGCCGAACCAGCCGACGCGCGGGCGTGAATCCGCCGCGCGTCAAGGACCCATCACTGGGGCCGCGCATCTCAAGGTTGGGATTACACATGAATCCTAAAGCAAAACGCGCAGGTACGCGATACCTGCGCGTTCGATTCCACACATAACGGCGGGTTTTCGTTGACTTATTTATGCGATAACGACAGCGTGCGCGCCGCCGCGCGCGTACGTCTAGCCCCGCCACCTGCGAATGGCGAATTCACGCAGTGCGTTCTGCCTGCGCTGGAAGTCCGCGTCCATGTCGATGTGCAGCCCAAGACGATCGGCAAACCACGCAAGCACCCGATGCAGCTCGAGTTGGCGCGAGAAGTGTTGCGCCGTCACGTTACGCGCCTCTATGCCCATGCTCGCCAGCGCGCTCGCCCGGTCGACGTCGTGCGTACGGCGCCCGAGGCTCGCGTGCTCGTCGCCGTCGTACTCGAGCGCCGCGTGGTGGCGCGGCGCGTAGATGTCAAGCTCAAAGTAGGGCGACGAATAGTGTCTGCGCAGCTCGCGGGGCACATCGACGCGCTCGTTCATGATGACCCTGGAATACCCCAGGCCACCAAGCGGGCGCGGCGCCACGACCATCATCGCCAGTGCCGTCTCCATTGGGGACCTCGAACCCTCGCACGCCCTGCTCAGCGCGCGGCGCGCCATGGCCACGCCGCGGACGCCCGACAGCCCATCAAGCGCGACAGCGAGCGACTCCTTCGCGTGCCGTCGTGGGCGCTCGACATACGTCCAGCCGTTTTCGCCCAGGACCTGTTCGTAGTCCCCGAGCAGCTCAAACGCGTACTCGAGAAGCTCCAGCTCGCTCATCCACTCGGCAGCCTGTACGAGGCAGAGCGGCTCGTCGGCCACGTAGACGTCGGGAGCCGCATGGGCGAGGAGTCCCTCCCACGACCTCCCGCCCAGCACATGAAAGCGAAAGTCCGCGCCCGTTCCACGCTCGTACGTCCGAGACGAGAGGACGTCCAGCGCGCCAAGCTCGCGACTAGGGACGCCGCAATCGAGGAGAAACCTTCTGACGCGAACGGCAACGCCCCTCTCGCCCAGGCCCTCGTCCCACGTCCCATAGCTATCCACGCGCCGACGCACGACCTCGCGGCCCGCCGAATGGTGATAAAGCCAGGCGGTTCTATGGCTCAAGGCAACGGGCGTGATCATGGTGCTCCCTTCCGCGGCGTGGGAGCAGTATGGCAGCGCCCGTGCACGGTAGAGACACAAAATCGGGGGACGGCGCTTCTCACCTCGGACGCCCGCGGCGCCAGTTAATGTCCTTTATTTTCAGGTTCCATGCATTACAGCCGCTTCGTTGCCCAAAGCGTCAACGAGAGGCGAGAAATGCAACGAAGCTGAAAATAAAGGACAACCGCGCGAGCCCGCGATTCGCATCCGCAAACGTTTCATCTTTGTATCGCACTTTGCGCGTTTCACTTTAGTTTGCTAAAGTACACGTCAACGACTTTAGCAAACTAAAGTGCGCGAGAGGCCACACGGCCGCTCCGCACGCAAGGAGGACCCCATGAGCGCCAACAGCATGTCTCGTCGTCAGTTCCTCTCCCTCGCCGGCGGCCTCGCCGCCGTCTGCGGCCTCGGCCTCGTGGGCTGCGGGGGCACCGGCACAAGCGCCGCAGCCACCGCCGCCGCAAGCACGGGCGCGGCCGCGGATGACTCCACCAACATCACGCAGCTCACCGTGGGCTTCGACCAGGCCTACCCGCCCTACGGATTCGTGGGCGATGACGGCCAGTTCACCGGCTTCGACCTCGACCTCGCTGCCGAGGTTGCCAAGCGCAACTCCTGGGACATCCAGCTTGAGCCCATCGACTGGGACGCCAAGGACACGCTGCTGAACTCTGGCGCCATCACCTGCATCTGGAACGGCTTCACCATGGAGGGCCGCGAGGACAGCTACACGTTCTCTGAGCCCTACATGCTCAACGGCCAGGTCGTCGTCGTGAAGAAGAGCTCCGGCATCGCGAGCCTCGCGGACCTCGCCGGCAAGGCCGTCATCACCCAGACCGACTCCGCAGCGCTCGAGGTGCTGCAGGGCGACAAGGCAGACCTGGCCGCCACGTTCGCCTCGCTCGAGACGATCGGCGACTACAACACCGCGTTCATGCAGCTCGAGAGCGGCGCCGTCGACGCCGTGGCCTGCGACCTGTCCATCTCGCAGTACCAGCTCGCCGCCAAGCCCGACGCCTACGTCCAGCTCGACGAGGCCCTCTCCAGCGAGCACTACGCCGTGGGCTTCAAGAAGGGCTCCCAGCAGCTCGCCGACAAGGTGACCGAGACGCTCAAGGCCATGGACGCCGACGGCTTCGTCAAGGACCTGTGCGACAAGTACGTCAGCTACGGCATCTCCTACGACAACTGGCTGCTCAAGTAGCGCTCTCCCCGGCGGGCGCGGACGGCCCCTTCCCGTCCGCGCCTGTCATGCGGGCATAACGCCCGCGACCCACCACAAGCAACAAGCAACAAGCAAGGAGACCCACGTGGACCTCGCCACGATGACAGGAATGCTGCTCACAGGCTTCGGCACGACGCTCGCCCTGTTCGCCCTCACGCTCGTGGGCGCGATCCCGCTCGGTGTGCCCATCGCCCTGGCGCGCATGAGCCGATTCCGTCCGCTGTCGCTTCTCGCGCGGGCGTTCATCTCGGTGCTGCGTGGTACCCCGCTCATGCTGCAGATGTTCGCCATCTACTTCGCGCCGTTCTACGTGCTCGGCATCGAGCTCACGCCGGCGTCCAAGTGGCAGGCCTGCGTCGTGGCGTTCATCGTGAACTACGCGGCCTACTTCGCAGAGATCTACCGCTCGGGCATCCAGTCGGTGCCGCGCGGCCAGTACGAGGCGGCCGAGGTCCTGGGCTACTCGGGCACGCAGACGTTCTTGCGCATCGTGCTCCCCCAGGTGGTCAAGAAGGTACTGCCCTCCATGGGCAACGAGGTCATCACGCTCGTGAAGGACACGTCGCTTGCGTTCTCTATCGGCGTGGCCGAGATGTTCTCCACGGCAAAGGCGCTCGTGGCCTCGCAGGTGAGCATGACGCCGTTCGCGATTGCGGCCGTGCTGTACTGGGTGTTCAACTTCATCGTCGAGCTGGCGCTGGGCGTCATCGAGAAGAAGCTCGACTACTACCACGACTAGGAGCGCGCGATGAGCACACAGGCACAGGCGGGCGGCCAGACCCCCGTCTTCTCCATGCGAGACGTCAGCAAGTCGTTCGGCAGCACGCAGGTGCTGCGCGGCATCACGCTTGACGTGGCACCCGGCGAGGTCGTCGCCATCATCGGCCCCTCGGGCGGTGGCAAGTCGACGCTGCTCAGGTGCGCCACCACGCTCGAGCGCATCGACGCGGGCTCGATGGCCTTCGGCGACCTCACCGTGGCCGAGACGGGCGCGGACGGCACCGTGACCTACGCGGGCAAGGACCAGCTGCGGCAGGCCAAGAGCCGCTTTGGCCTCGTGTTCCAGAACTACAACCTGTTCCCACACATGAGCGTGATGAGAAACGTGTGCGACGCCCCCATCGCCGTGCAGAAGCGGCCCCGTGCAGAGGTTGAGGCCCAGGCACGGGCCTTGCTCGCCAAGATGGGACTTGCGGGCTGCGAGGACAAGGTGCCCTGCCAGCTCTCCGGCGGCCAGCAGCAGCGCGCGAGCATCGCCCGAGCGCTGTGCCTCAACCCCGACATCCTGTTCTTCGACGAGCCTACGAGCGCCCTTGACCCTGAGCTCACTGGCGAGGTTCTCAAGGTCATGCGCCAGCTGGCCGAGGAGGGCATGACGATGATCGTGGTGACCCACGAGATGCAGTTTGCCCGCGAGGTGGCCACGCGCGTCGTGTTCATGGACGGCGGCACCATCGTGGAAGAGGGCTCGCCCCAGCAGGTGTTTGGCGCGCCCACGCAGCAGCGCACGCGGGAGTTTCTCGCTAGGTACAGCGGGTAGACGGGACGCAGCGGCACGATGGGTCGCTCTACTCCCCGCTCGTAACGTTGGAGTAGAGCGTCTTCACGCTCACGCCGGAAAGCGCCCCCACCTTGCCAGACAGTGCGGCAATGGTGTCCTGCGGCGCATCGAGCACCACCGAGATGACGCTCACGCCACGCTCGCGATACGGGATGCCCATGCGCCCGATGATGTGCCGGCCATACTCGTGAAGCAGCTCGTTGAGCGCCTCGACGCTGCCCATGTCCTCCACGATGACGCCCATGATCGCAACCCTCGTCATGTGCCGCTCCCCTCTCGATCCGCCATCGATACGCCCAGAAAACGGGTATCACATGCAGTGACACGGAGACGCACCTATCGCTTGTGGTGAAGCGAGCGCCCCGCAGTTACAGTGTCGAGTGTTTGGCCTTACGGCCGCACAACCGAAGCCGTCCTGGCAGGGGCGGCTTCATTCATTCTATCGGCTCCTTCTTCAGCCAAATGCCAAGCATCATCGCGAGCTTTGCCGTATTCTGAATATGTATGTGCCTACAATGCCGCAGCGTGGCAACCACGCGGGCGGCCGCGCGCGAGGGGAGCCTTCATGGAGGCCTACAAGGAAGAGTTCATCAAGTTCATGGTTGAGTCCGACGTACTCAAGTTCGGCGACTTCACGCTCAAGAGCGGCCGCAAGTCCCCGTTCTTCATGAACGCCGGCGCCTACGTCACGGGCTACCAGCTCAAGAAGCTCGGCGAGTACTACGCCCGCGCCATCCACGACAACTTCGGCGACGACTTCGACGTCCTGTTCGGGCCGGCCTACAAGGGCATCCCCCTGTCCGTCGTGACCGCCATCGCCTACCACGACCTCTACGGCAAGGAGGTCCGCTACTGCTCCGACCGCAAGGAGGTCAAGGACCACGGTGCCGACAAGGGCAACCTGCTGGGCGCCGAGCTGCACGACGGCGACCGCGTCGTCATGGTCGAGGACGTCACCACCTCCGGCAAGTCCATCGACGAGACCTACCCCAAGGTCACGGCCGCCGCGAACGTCCAGATCAAGGGCCTCATCGTGAGCCTCAACCGTATGGAGGTGGGCAAGGGCGGCGTCACCACGGCCCAGAAGGAGATCGAGGCCCGCTACGGCTTCCCCGTGGCCTCCATCGTCTCCATGGCCGAGGTCGTCGATGTGCTCCACAACCACGAGATTGACGGCAAGGTCGTCATCGACGACGAGCTCAAGGCCCGCATCGACGCCTACTACGAGCAGTACGGCGTCAAGGAGTAGCCTCCCGCAAGCCCGTCGTGCCCCAGCACGTCGCACGCGCATAACGCGCCGGCCGCATCGGCGCCGCGCCCACCCGGGCGCCACCACAAGAATCACCGCGGGCGCTCGCCAATGAGGCGGGCGCCCCTCTCATGTAACGGGACACAGCATGCTCAACCTGCTCATCATTGCCATCGTCTGCTTCCTCGCCTCCACGTTGGGGCCGCTGTGCGGCATCGGCGGCGGCGTCATCATCAAGCCCATCGTGGACTCGTTGGGCGTCATGGGCATGGCCACGACGAGCTTCCTCTCGAGCCTCACGGTGCTCACGATGTCGCTCTCAACGCTGGCGCAACAGGGCTGGGGCCGCATGAGGCACCCCGAGAAGACCAGCGAGCCCTACCCGCCCACGGCCATCCCGCTCTCGATTGGCGCGGCTGCCGGCGGCGTCGCCGGCAAGATCGCGTTCAACGCCATCCGCAGCTCGCTCGGCAGCGCCGAGACGATCGGCGCCGTACAGGCTGCCGTGCTATTCGTCCTCGCCGCCGCAACCATCGTCTACACGCTGCTTCGTTCGCGCATCCGCACGCTGCATGTCAACGGTGCTGCCCCCAGCGCGCTCATCGGCGTGGTCACGGGGGCGCTGTGGGCGTTTCTCGGCATTGGCGGCGGACCGTTCAACCTCGTGATTCTCACGCTGTTCTTCTCCGAGGGCACAAGGGCTGCGGCACGCGAGTCCATCCTCATCATTGCGTTCTCACAGGTAGCAAGCCTCATCTACACCATCGCGAGCGGTAGCGTTCCCGAGTTTGCGCCGCTCATGCTCGTCCTCATGGCAGCCATGGCCGTTGCGGGATCGGTCGCGGGCAAGCGCGTGGCGTCGCGCATCACCGACCGCGGGACGGACGTCCTGTACACGCTCACCCTCATCGTGGTCATGCTGCTGTGCGTGCGTAACTTCCTCGTGCTGCTCTAGCCGGGCACGTGCCGCGTCCCGGCGCACTCCCCGTGCCACCGCGCTGCACGCCACACCGCACTCCTTGCCCCACCTGACAGACGCGTTACCAAAACGATACGTTCACGCCGCGGAAATGTGGGTATAAGCACCTAACGCGAGAGCATCGTTGGCGCTGGCGCACAAGCGCGGCGCAAGGGGGTCGTCATGAAGTATTCGGTTGTCTTCTCGAGTCAGACGGGCAATACCGAGCTCGTCGCAAAGCGCATCCGCAGGGACCTCGGCGAGCAGGGCTGCGCCTACTTTGGTACCCCCACAGACGCCGGCGACGAGGCTCGCCGCGCAGATGTGGTCTTCGTGGGCTCCTGGACCGACAAGGGCACCGCGTCACCAGACGTCATCGCCTTTCTCGGAACGCTCGACCACGCGCGCGTCTTCCTGTTTGGCACCTGCGGCTACGGCGAGTCCGAGGAGTACTTCAACACCGTGCTCTCTCGCATTCGCGAGGAGCTGCCCGACAACTGCGAGGCAGTAGGCTCGTTCATGTGCCAGGGCAAGATGCCCGAGACCGTCCTTGACCGCTATCACGCCATGCTTGTCGCCGCCGAGCCGGGTAGTACGGAGGCCAAGCGCGCCGAGCTCTTCATCAAGAACTTCGAGGCCGCACGCCCCCACCCCAGCAGCGACGACCTTCGCGCCCTCGACGCAGCCCTCCGCGAGGCCAGCCTTTCCTAGCGCCCTCGCGCAAACTTACGCCCTGCAAACGAGCCTTGTAACCCCATCGGACCCAGCCCTATGCCAGCCTATATGCTCGCATGGGGCTGTTTCTTGCCTCCGACCCGTTCAGAACCACTATCGCCCCCCTCTCGAGCAGCTTTTTGAGCGCATAGGACACGGTGCTTCGCGGCAGCCCAGACTCGCTCGCAATCTGCGCCGGACGAGCCTCGCCCATCTTGCGAATCGCCTCATAGACGACCAACGACGAGCCCGTAGGATGCCAAGCCATGTCGGCACGATGCGAGAGGCCAGCAGCGCCATCCCTTGTCCGCGATTGCAGCCCGGACCATGCCGCGCGCTCCGTCATTCTCATGCCCTCGGCAACATGCCCGCGCCGCCACAACGTGACCGAGAAAAGACTTGGACGGTCCACGATGGCCGGTGGCTCCATACCGGCGGCACGCAGCTCCTCCTCGACGAGCTGAAAGCCTGTCCCACGGTTCTCGGCAACGAAGCCTCCGCCCTCGTATGGGGTCGACTCCAGGAGCTCCGCAAGGTAGCGGTTGCGCGTTGACGACGCACCCACCTCGCCCAGTGAGTCAACCGTAACCGCCCCGTATAGTCCACCCGGACTTAGGACCTCAAGCCTGTCTTCGTACATGTTGACCTGAACCTGGGATCCACAGCCCACGGGCGAGTAGTCGCGATGCATGAGCGCGTTGCACACGAGCTCTCTCACGGCATCGAGGGGATAGTCTGGCACGTCGTAGCGAAGGCCGTTCTGCAGCCTGCCCCCCGTGCGCATGTTCCTTCTCACCGCGGCCATGGTGTCAACCAACACCGCGGGAATCGGTCCCGCCATGCTCTGGGAGTCAAGAAACTTCACGCCCGCATCGGATGACTTTCTCGTTCCGGGGTAGCAGGCAAAGCTCACCGTAAGCCGGGGATAGAAGTGCTGGGGATACGTACCGAGGGCCAGCAGACCCGCCAAGGTCACGCCGCTCTCCCCCTCTTGAGTTCTTCTCAGGACATTCAGCGCAAACAGTGTCTCCTCATCTGAGAGCCTGACAAAGATGCGAGGATGCACCTCTCTCTGCCGAGCCAGAAGGCCGTCAACGAGCCGCTCGTCCAAGTCCTCGAGACGAGCCCCCTCAACGATCTCAAGGTCATGCTTTGGTTGGGAGCGCTCCTCAGCCAGCCGATCGATCTCATATCTGGTGAGCAACCGGTCTCCGTCCCCCACGCGGATGAACGAGCCAGCATACATGCCCTTAGACGCAACATAGCAGGGCTTGTCCTGAGGAGAGAGCTCGGGAATCTCTCCCACCACAACCTCGGCACCCTCGAACTCCACGACATCGATGCGCGCACGCACCGGCGGCACCATGCGGTCCGTGCACAGCTCAGACAAGGCATCGTAGGCAGGACGCGCCTTGAAGCCGGGAGCCGGAACAAACCCCAGCTTTTCCGACAGCCCGAGGACAACAAGGCCGCCAGACCCATTGGCCAGGGCTGAGATGGAATCACCCAGGGACTTGGGCATGCCGCCAACGGCCTCCTTGACCTCAACGTCCTGAAGGTCACCGCCAAACCGGCGCATCTGGTCGACGATCTTTGAAAGGCTGTAGGCCATACCAAGCTCTCCAATCTCTCTATAGCTACTTTACAACTACTATCCAATACTTGTAAAGTAGCAATTCAACAGTATTGGAAAGCTTGCAGAGTTAGATGGGAGGAACACAAAAAGGGCGCCTCCCACAGGAGACGCCCACAGACAATCGCATATAAGAGACGGCCTACTTGCCGGCGACGCCCTCGGCACCAGCCTCGCCGGTACCGGCAGCCTCGGCCTGCTTCTGGCCCATTGCGGCAATCTGCGTGGCAGCCGCGATGCCAGCGACCTTCTCGCGCTCCAAGCGGCGCTCGGCCCACACGCGGTTGGGCAGACCAAAGAGGTCCATGAAGCCCTTGGCAGCCGTGCGGTCGAACGTGTCGCCCTTGTCGTAGGTGGCCAGGCCAAAATCGTACATGGAGCTGTCGGCGCGAGAGCCGGTGACGGTGCAGTTGCCCTTGTACAGGTGCAAGCGAACCTCACCGGTGACGGTCTTCTGCGTGCTCGCGAAGAACGCATCGAGCGCGTCCTTGAGCGGCGAGTACCACAGGCCGTTGTAGACCTGTCGGCTCCAGTCGTGCTCGAGCTGCAGCTTGGTGTGCAGCACGTCGCCCGGCAGGCACAGGCACTCAAGCTGCTTGTGCGCCATGATGATGGCCAGCGCGCCCGGCTGCTCGTAGCACTCGCGGCTCTTGAGACCCACGAGACGGTCCTCGATCATGTCGATGCGGCCAAAGCCGTGGCTGCCAACGATCTTGTTGAGCGCGGCGATGAGGTCATAGAGCTTCATGCGCTGGCCGTCGATGGAGACGGGCAGGCCGCCCTCAAAGCCCAGCACCACGTCGCGAGCCTCGTCCGGAGCGTCCTCGGGGTCAACCGTGATGGCCCAGGCACCCTTGGGGGCCTCGTTCCACGGGTCCTCGAGCACGCCGCACTCGATGGCGCGGCCCCACACGTTCTCGTCGATCGAGTAGGGGTTCTCCTTGGTGGCGTCCACGGGGATGCCGCGGCTCTGGGCATACTCGATCTCGCTGGAGCGGGTCGTGAGCTCCCAGCTGCGCACCGGGCCCAAGATCTCGAGCGTGGGGTCAAGCGCCTTGCACTCGAGCTCAAAGCGCACCTGGTCGTTGCCCTTGCCGGTGCAGCCGTGGGCGATGGCCACGGCGCCCTCGGCCTGGGCAACCTTCACGAGGTGGCGGCAGATGGCCGGGCGCGACAGGGCGCTGAGCAGCGGGTACTTGTTCTCGTACATGCCGTTGGCAAAGATAGCCTTGGCGATGAAGTCCTCGGCGAACTCGTCTCGGATGTCAACGTCGTAGGCGGCGACGGCGCCAAGCTTCTTGGCCTTCTCGTTCACCGCGTCGATGTCGGAGCGCTCCTCGGACGGCTGGCCCAGCGCGGCGATGCAGGAGACCACGTCATAGCCATCGTCCTGCAGGTACTTGAGCAGGCACGACGTGTCGAGGCCACCGGAATACGCGAGAACGACCTTACCCTTTTCGGACATGTGAGACTCCTTTTGCTTGAGTTTGCAGATGGCTTGCGGCCCGTTAGCCTGGTGTTACTCGTGGACGTTTCGCAGCTTGTTGACGAGCTGCTCAAGGCTCGCGGCCTCTTCGTCGGTCATGCAGACAACCATGATGGTGTCGTCCCCCGCGATGCAGCCGGCGATGTCGGGCAGGCTCGCGTCGTCGATGGCGGCGGCGACACCCTGCGCCGTGCCCGCCTGCGAGTGGATGACCACGATGTTGTTGGCGCGAACGACGCCGGTGACGAGCGTGGACACCATACGCTGCAGGTGCAGGTCCTCGGCGAGCACGTACACGCCCTCGGGCAGCTTGCGAAGACCCATGTCCGCGATATCGCGCGAGATGGTGGCCTGCGTGCAGACGAAGCCGAGCTGCTCGAGCTCCTCGACGAGCGCGCGCTGGGTCTTGATGGACTTCTCGCGCACGATCTGCCTGATGGCGTCCTGTCTGTTGAAGCGCTTTTTCACGTTGGTGTCCTCCGTGCTGATATACTTTTGTTGCGTATCACTCGCAACGGAATGCATATTAGCACGCTTTCATGCGTTATTTCCGCAATTAATCGTTTTTTTAAACAGTTTTGTGACATTTTGGTCGCCTCTGCGGGAACCGCGTTGCATGCCGCGTCGCACTCCTTCGGCATCTGCAAAAGCGCTAAGTGAGCGGGCAAACGTGAACATCCCAAGTAGGCCCCGGTCCGCCGTCACTAAAACTGCAGGTAGAAAGATCGCTCGAATTCTGACTACTCCATCGGTGCACATTTGCCCGCTCACTTAGGCAATTGCACCCAACGCGCCAAGTCCCATAGCTCCCCCATGCGCGAAAATGACTCTCGACAACACAACCGAGGAGAACAACATGGTCGTAGGCATATTGGCGCACGTTGACGCGGGCAAGACCACGCTCGCCGAGGCCATGCTCTACGATGCTGGCCGCACCCGCACGCTTGGACGCGTTGACCGAGGGAACTCGCATTTCGACACGGACGCCATGGAGCGCGAGCGCGGCATCACGATCTTCTCCGCACAGGCCGAGCTCGAGCACGAGGGGCAGCCCATCACGCTCGTGGACGCGCCGGGCCACGTGGACTTCTCGGCGGAGGCCGAGCGCACGCTCGCCGCCCTGGACTGCGCCGTCCTCGTCGTGGGCGCAAACGATGGCGTCCAGGGACATACCGAGACCATGTGGCGGCTCCTCGAACGGCGCGGCATCCCCACGCTCATATTCTTGAACAAGCTCGATCTGCTGCCAGATGCGGGAAGCGACGCCGAGAAATCGCAGCTCATGGACGTGCTCCAGGCGCGCCTCTCCCCCGCCTGCATCGACGCTGCCGCGCTGTCCAGCGACCCCACAGCCCAAGAGGCCGCCGCCATGACGGACGAGGCCGCGCTCGACGAGTATCTCGAGAACGGCATGCTCGCCCCCGCAACGCTCGCGCGCCTTGTAGGCGAGCGCCGCATCTTCCCCGTGCTCTTTGGCTCGGCGCTCAAGAACGAGGGTGTCACCCAGCTGCTTGACGCCCTCGTCACGCTCGTGCCCGCACATGCCTGGCCCAGCAAGTTTGCGGCACGCGTGTACCGCGTAAGCCACGGAACACGCGGCGAGCGCTTGTGCTGGCTCAAGGTAACAGGAGGCACGCTGTGCGCAAAGCAGCAGCTCACAGGCATCGACGCAGGAAAGCCCTGGGCCGAGAAGACCAACGAGCTGCGCATCTACACCGGCGAACGCTACGAGCTCGCAGATGAGGTGCCAGCAGGCCGCACGTGCGCCATAACCGGCCTCTCCCACCTGCGCCCGGGCGACGTCCTGGGTGCGGAGCCCGCCTCGCCGGCACCGGCGATCGCCCCCGTCCTCACCTATGGCGTCTTGCCAGGTGACGCGGACGCTCACACCGTGCTGTCGGCACTGCGTGAGCTCGCAGACGAGGACCCTATGCTTCGCGTCTCCTGGAGTGAGCGGCTTCAGGAGGTTCGCGTCCAGCTCATGGGCGCCGTTCAGCTCGAGGTGGTCCGCGAGCTGCTGCGCAGCCGCTACGGCCTCAACGTCAATTTTGGCCCGGGAGGCATTCTCTACAAGGAGACCGTGAGCGAGGCGCAGATGGGCATCGGCCACTTCGAGCCATTGCGCCACTACGCCGAGGCACACCTGCTCGTGGAGCCGGCGCCCCGTGGCAGCGGCGTCACGTTCGGCACGCGCTGCTCCACCGACGAGCTCGACCTCAACTGGCAGCGCCTCATCCTCACGAACGCCATGGAGCGCGACCACCTCGGCGTGCTCACGGGTTCCCCGCTCACGGACGTGCGCATCACGCTGTGCGCGGGCCGGGCGCATCCCAAGCACACGGAGGGCGGCGACTTTCGCCAGGCAACGTACCGGGCCATTCGCCAGGCCCTCATGGAGGCGCGCGAGCGGGACACCTGCGTGCTACTCGAGCCCTGGTACGCCTTTGAGCTCGAGATTCCGGCCGACAAGGTGGGCCGCGCCATGGCAGACATGACGAGGATGGCAGCCCGCTTCGAGGCGCCGTCAACGCACGGGGACATGGCGTGCCTCGCCGGCAGCGTCCCCGCCTCCGAACTGGGAGACTACGCCATCGACGTTGCCGCCTACACGGGCGGTCGCGGCCACCTTGCACTAGAACTCGCAGGGTACGAGCCTTGTCACAATGCCGAGAAAATCATCGAGGAGGCAGCCTATGACCCCGAGGCCGACCTCCCCAACACGCCCGACTCCGTCTTCTGCAGCCACGGCGCCGGCTACACCGTGAAGTGGCAAGACGTTCCCGCCCATGCCCACGTCACCGACGACCCCGCACTTCTACGCCCTTGGCGCGCGGCCGACGCCTCCTTCTTCTCGGCCTAGACACCAAAGGGGACGGGCTCATGTGGTGCCACGCAGCCAAACACCTCCCGCGTCACCGGCAGTTCGAGACGTACACCTGGCGGCCGCGGTGCCTGGACCGGCTCTCGGAGGCCTCGCGAAGTCGGGCGACGTGCCGGGCCGCCTTGCCGCGACGAAGGTCCCCAAAGCGAAGCGCGAGCGCATCCGCAAGCTCATCCACGCGCTCCTCCGAGAGGGCCACGTGGCCCGCCACGCGCAGCTCGCCCGCCTTGCGCTCAATCGCGGCCACGAAGTCATGCGCGTCGCCGGCGCCACACGTCCCCACAAATACGTTGCTCGAGAACTCCTCCGCCCCGCCTTCGAACCCGAGCGGTCGCACGAACGTCGAGACCTCGTACACGTCATCAAGCGCAAGGCAGTGAACGGCGTCCGCCAGACTATCCGCCTGATCCGCGCACTGGTGAAGCACCCAACACGCCGAGCGACGCACGCCGCCATGCGCAGGCTCAATCGCGAGCCAGTCGAAGTCCTCGGGCGCCATGACTGTCACGCGGCTGTTCTTCACCTCGATGACGAACACGCCCTCGCGCGCCACGAGCACGCAGTCGATCTGACGCCACAGCGGGGCAGCCCCACCGCCGCGACCGGCCACAGGACGGCCAAACTTGCTCGCCGGCACGTACAGGTTCGCCGCCAGCCTCGCGCCGTACAGAGGCGAGCTCTCGTCCAGCGTCCTGCGCCGCAGCCCCTCAAACGCGAGAAACTCCCCCGCCACGCCGCGCGACTGCGGCCTCCAGTCCGCCGGGCCAGCCTCAAAGGCGCCCCCAGCGTAGCGAAGCTTGAGATGATAGCGCTCGCCGTCCTCCACGCCCGGCGCGGAGACGTGCGCGATACCTGTCGCCCGATACCACTCGCCCGCGTAATAGCGGGCATGCGCCGTCTGCCCGAGAAGCGAGCACGCGTCCTTGCGACCCCTCGCAGCGCGGGCAAAGCGCCGGCGCCCAAGCGCGAGCAACACACGAGCCGGCAGACTGCGCACCAGCCCGCCAAGCGACTCACCGCAGTCGTCACGCCGCGCCTCCAGTTCGGCCTCCCGCGCGAGCACGGCATCCAAGGCCGCGATGCGCTCCTCAAGCTCGCGAGCATGCGCATCAAGCGTTGCCTCATCGAGCACGGCGCCGCAATGAGGGCAGTGGAACGGATGCGCATCGGCCGACAGCTTCGAGAGCGCAACCATCTCCCCGCAGACGCAGCGAACGGAGACGCCCCTGTACAGCTGGGCATACACCTGCACCGGCGTCTCCGGTACCACGCTCACCGCCACGCGCTCGTGCCGTCGACCCTGGTTGTGCAGCTTCTTGACCGTCTTGCCCATAAAAGCATCCCTCCCAGGACAACCTTGGGAGGGATGCTACGGCATCTTGCGGACATTAATGGATTCCCAACAATCGGGGCACGGCACTGGACGAGCCAAGCCCCTACGAGAACTTTCTCAGCGAATCGTGCCGGCAATCCTCGAGATACTCGACGCCAACGACTCCACCAACCTCGTCGATGGTGTAATAAATGCCAAAGTGCCCAGCGAACGTCACGCGAACCTCATGGTCTGGCATGGCAGACTCATAGACCGGCTCGTAGACCTCGCCCATCGCCGGCGCCACCTCGAGCATTCGGAGTCTTCTCGCAACGCGTCTCGCATCGTCACGCGATGTGATGCCAAGCAGCCTCTCCTTAACGGACGCCGCGAGGAGGACCTCGTAATGCCTCAGTCCATCATCCCGCTCGGGCGCGCTCACGAGGACCACTTGGCCGAGAGTTCCGAGAGCACCTCGCCGAGCGGCAATGATTCTCCGCGCCCAAGCTCGTCGTGACCAAGAGATATGCCCTCGTAAACGCGCTTCTCACGTTCCACGATTGCCTTCCGGTAGCTCATCTCACGATCGTACTCGGCGGCGTCGAGCAGCACGACCGCAGACTTGCCGCGACGCGTCAGATAGATGGGCTCCTTTGTCCGCATCGCCTCATCTGTGAGGGCGGCCGTATTCCTCTGAAGCTCCGTCACCGGCAATACCGTTGGCATCTGACACTCCTTACGCAGGAAGGACTCAAATACATATGATTATACGTATCCGAGCCTGTATTGCGAACAGCATGCAGTCAGCAACTTGGCTAAAGTCATTGCGACATTACCTCTCACAGCTCGTAGTGGATGCAGTCCGCATACTCCGCGAACAGCTTCCTGTTCAGCTCGTCCCCACCATCGAGGTTGGCGCTGTAGAACACGGGCGGGCGCTCCATGCCAGCATCCACGAGCTTCTGGACGAGCGCCGCGATGATGGCGTCGAGCATGACCGCACCGATGACCGTCGAGGTCGGCGAGACCTTCTGGTCCATCCCGTCAATCTCAACGGCAGCATCGCCCACATCGCCATGGTTGTCGAGCACGACATCAGCGATCTCGAACAGGCGCTTGCCGCTCGGGTGTCTTGACGTCACGGAGCGCGAGTACGTCAGGTTCGTCACGGCAACGACCCTCGCCCCCGCCTCCCTCGCGGCCATGGCGATCTCGATGCCCACCGGGTTGCGCCCGGACACAGAGTGCACGATGAGCACATCGCCCGGCGCAAAGCTCGCCTTGTCTCTCGCGATCTGCCTACCATACCCCACGAGCCGCTCCATGGAGCTCGTGTGGGTGATGGGCGTCGTGTCGAGCATGAGCTCGGGGGCAAAAATCGGGTTGACGAGCATGCAGCCACCGGCCCGGTAATACAGCTCCTCCGTGAGGATTCCCGCATGGCTCGCGCCAAACACCCAGATGGAATGCTTGCCCTGCACGCAGTCGAACAGCAGGTCGACGGCCTGCTCCATATGCTCGTGTTCCTCGCGCTCAACCGTGTCGAGCAGATTCCGTACGATTCCAAAGTACTTGAACTCCATATCAAGCCTCCAAACGAGAGCGCGGGCGCACCCGAGAATTCCCAGATGCGCCCGCGACTTCAACCGACCGGCAAACACAAGGTGTCAATACGCGCCGCTAGGCGATGAGCCTTGCGACGGCGCCCACAATCATGCCCCAGAGGTCGAAGTCCTGGCCGCCGTAGACGAGCATCCACTGCTGGATGGTGTTGTTGAAGAAGTACGCGCCAAAGCCCACGAGGAACACGGCGATGATGCCGCTCACCGCAGCGCCGATGATGGCGCCGCGCACGCCGCCCGTGGCGTTGCCGACGATGGAGGCGCAACCGATCTCAAAGAAGCACGTCGAGATCAGCGGGATGACCACCGTCGGGAAGATGCCCATGGCACCAGTGACGAGGATGGTCACGATGGACGTGATCATGGCAACAATGAAACCAATGAGCAGCGCGTTGGGCGCATAGGGGAAGATGACGGGGACGTCGAGAGCCGGGATGGCGTCCGGAACGATCTTCTCCGCAATGCCCTGGAAGGCGGGCACGATCTCAGAGATGAGCATGCGAACGCCCTGGAGCATGACGGTGATGCCAACGCCGAAGTAGATGGCGTGCGTGAAGATGTAGGTGAAGATGCCCGTGTTGCCGTCAGCATAGCCCCAGACAACAGCGGGGTCCTGTCCATTCGCGAGCAGGATGAAGTACATCACGATGTAGGTGATGGCGATGGTGAACGAGCCGGTGATGGCAATCTCGCGGAGGAAGCCGAGGGACTTCGGGAACTTCAGGTCCTCGGTCGAGTGGCTCTTGTCGCCAAACGCCTTGCCGAGAAGGCCAGAGATGACGGACAGGCACGTCGTGGGGTGGCCGATCGTGAACGAGTCGTCGCCCGTGACCTCCTTGACGAACGGGCGCATGAGGTTGGGCGAGACGATCATGTAGAGCGCCGTGAAGATGGCGGCGAGGATGATGAGCTTGCCGCCCGTAAGGCCCGCGTCGACGCCTGCCGCGATGAACACGAACGGGAACCAGTAGAGCATGTGGCCCGTCAGGAAGATGGACTTCCACTTGGTGAAGCGCGCAACGAGGATGTTGATGGCAAAGGCCACGATCATGACGATGCCGATCTCGGTGCCGTACTCGGCGCCGATGTCGACCGTCGTGCTCGGGATGGCCTGGGGCATCACGGTGTTGAACGCGGTCGAGATGCCATCAATCGAGTTGCCCGTGATGAGACCGGTGCCCGTCGACAGGACGAAGAAGCCAACTGCCGTCATAACCGTTCCGCGGACGATCTCGGAGAATGGCTTCTTCTGGAGAATCAGACCGATGCAGGCGATGAGCGCGATGAATATGGCGCCCTGGCCAAATATCTCGTTGATGATGAAGTTCAGGACGGCTTCCATGTGTGACCTTCCTTTCCGTTACTTCCCGAACGAGTCGAGGTAGGCCATGGTCTTCTGCTCGACCTCGGCCTTGTCCATGAAGTTGTCCACCTCGATGACGGGGACCTTCGCGCGGTCCTTGATGCGCTCGCCGAGCTCGCGAGAGATGAAGATGACGTCGCAGTCATTCGCGCAGCACGTGTTGACGTCCCCGCAGAACGCCTCGATCTCCACCCCGTGGGCCTTGGCGATCTTCTGGATGTTCGTGCGGAGCAGCAGCGAGCTGCCGCACCCATATCCGCAGACCGTCTGAATCCTTGGCACTCCCATAAGCCTTCCACCTTTCCCGCTTTACGGGACGCCAGCGGCGTCACCGTGCCAACAAACGAATCTCAGCCATTTAGGAGCGCATACATCTCCTCCGGAGACTTGGCGCTCATGAGGCTGTCGAGGAATCCGTCATCGAGGAGCTTCTCGGCGATGCGCTGGAGCCGAGCGACGTGGGACTCGGAATCCGTGCAGGCAAGACATATCACGATGCGGACCGGGTCGTGGTCGCAGTGAAACTCGACGTCCGAGTCGAACCGGGCAATCGAGAGGCCGCCGACCGTCACGCCCTCCCCCGGTGCCGCGTGCGCGAGCGCAAGGCCCGGCATGATGACGATGTAGGGGCCGAGGTTGTTCACGCTCTCTATCATCCGGCTCACATACGAGCGGTCAATCGAGCCACTTGCCACGAGCGGCTCAGCCGCAACGCGAATGGAATCCTCCCAGCTGTCCGCATGCACGCCAAGCTGGATGCTCTCAAGGGCGATGCTCTCCATCCCTATCTCCTCCCACGGCAAAAGCCGCCATCAATAAACCAACCCGAGCTAGTCATGCAACGCGAGGATGCTCTCGACATCAGCGCTCCCCTCAAGCGCGCGAATGCTCTCCTCGCATTCGAGAATCGATGCGAGGTTAAGCAAATCGCTCCGCTCCTTGTCTCGAATGCCCAGCACCACGACCGCACGGATGCGCTTCGTCTCCCCTGCAGGGCCAAAGTCGATCGGCTCTCTAAGGACGAGAATCGAGGTGCAGTTCCGTTTGATTCCGTCGTCCACGCCCGCATGCACATAGGCGACGCCAGGCGTGAGAACCATGTAGGGGCCGTAGTTCTCGACCGCGGCGATCATCTGGTCCACATAGTTCTTTTCGATGAGTCCATAGCGGAGAAGCGGCCGCGCGGCCAGGCGAATCGCCTCATGCCAGCTTGCGCATTCGACGCCCACCTGGACCGCAGAGGGGTCGATCATGTCTCGGACGTAATGCCGCGAGGACTCCCCGCAGAGCGAGTAGGAGCTCAGAAAGCCCGAGCAGAGCTTCTGGTACGACGCGTTCGAGATCTGCTGCTTCACGGCATCGAGGCTCGCCTGACTCAGAATGGGATCGACCTCCAGCACGGGAGCGATCGAGCAAGAGAAGCCCGATGTCGAGACAACGAGGTCAACGTCGTTCTTCGCGAGAAACTCCCTGGCCCCATCCACCGAAAGCGGGCCAAAGACGTTGCAGTCAACGAGGACGTGGGAGAGCCGCGTCATGAGAATCGAGCTCGAGGCAAGACCAAACGAGCAGACGAACAGCACGTTGAGCGCAACGGCGTTTCTCACGCTCGTCTCATAGATGGCATCGAGGTACATGGCGATGTAGGCGACCTCGTTCTCATCGAACTCGATGTCATACTCCCGCTCTATGCGCGCCAGCTGCCCGCGCGCGAAGTCATAGAGAAGCGGAATGGAGCTGATGATGCGAACGGGAACCTCGCCCTGGATCCGGATGCCGTTTCGAGAGCGATAGATGGCGGCACGGATATGGCGCGTGAACCCGTCGAGTATCTGGGAAAGCGAGTCAAGGTCAACCGTATGGACCTCATTGAGTGCCGCGACGAGCTCGCGGGAAATGGCCTCGGCCTCGTCGTTCTCGGCTCTTGAGGCGCCACTCGCCTCGGCACCCAGATGCTGGGACAGGATCAGGGACGAGACATACCTCGCATCAGCCGGAGAGGAAATGCCCTGGCGAACCGCATCGAGAACGAGAAGCGCCTCCGGGTCGTCCTGACGAACCTGCTCGGCACTTGCGTTGGGCTCCAACGGATGGCCGGATGCCACGCGAGACAGAACGAAGGCGATGCAGAGGCTCAGCTCTTCTCCACCGGCATATGCGCCTCCCCTGGCGGCCTCGACCCTGCGAACCAGGGTCTTTGCCTCGTCGAGGTATGCGAACACCTCCTGCTTCACGACCGGCGAGAGAAGCTCGTAGCCACCCTCTCGGCCGATGAGGCTAAAGAAGCATCGCCTGACGTTTGCCTCCGCGCCCCTGAGCCTCGATCCAACGCCCGGCTCGCGGACGACGCGAAGCTCGTGCCCAGAGAAGAAGGCGTCGACGTCAGCAAAGCTGGAGACGGCCGTCTGCTTCGAGACGCCGCAATAGTCCGCGACGTCCATGTAGGTCACGACGGGGCGGCAGATGAGCATCATCTCGGCGATCGCCGTGCGCTCGGCACTCGTCAAGGACCCCGAGACGTTTAGCGAGGCCATGAGGGCGTCCTTTGCCTCCGGGTTGCCTTGGAGGCGAACTCCCTTGCCAGAGACGCGGGAGAGCGTGACCCCGTAGGGGCGCGAATAGGCCTCGATGCGCTTGAGGTCCGCGCGGATCGTGCGGGTGGAGACGCCAAAGACCTGGGCGAGGAGGTCAACGCTCACAAATTCGCTCGCAGCGCCAAGGCGTCGCACACATGCTCGCTGTCTCTCGCCCAGTTCAAACATTGAATGACCTCCTTGTCTCAATCATCGTGAGAGCAAGGAGGCCATTCAATAACAAATGCCTTCACCCGGAGTGGAAGGGACTTGTCTCAACTCGATTCCGTTCGGTTAAGCGATGCGGTCGGGGGCGTTACGTAGGCGGAATGCCCTCAATATCGGCTCAGAATCTCCTCCCTGTTTTCCCTGAGGTACTCAGCCAGATCGGGCACGGCGAATTCCACATAGCCACGCTGGGGAGCCTGGATGACCTCGCGCTGGAGAAGCCTAGCACGAATGGAGCTGATCTCGCTCGTGCGCTTCCCCATTCTCTTGGCTATGTCGGCAGACTTCGAGACGCGCTTGTCCTCGCACATCGCCATCAGGTACTTGATGTCAGAGAGGCAGAGACGGGCTATCGCAGGCTCATGCACAACGTCATGGAAGCGGGCCGACGCGATTGCGATGCCCGTCTCGATATCGGCCTCGCCCACCACAGCCGACTTGTCCCTATGAAGATTGGCCCTTTGCCAAACGTAGTAGCCAATCAACTGGATGAGATATGCATAGCCCTTCGTGGCACGCGCGACCTCGGCAAGGCCATCGCCCTCGAGTTCCAACCCCGTAGCAGCAAAGCTATCCTGGAGCGAGACGGCCACCTCAACCTGGTTGATTGGTCCCAACTCCTCGGGAAGGGCACGGCGGAGAAACGTGAGAGCCTTGCCATTGATGAGATCCATGACGCCAGTGGGGAGCCCAGCAAAGGCGAGCGCCACGTTGACCCTCTCGCCAATGAGAAGCTGGACCGTCGACGCGATTTTCCTCATTTCATCAACGGGAGCGTCCTGCACCTCATCAACCGCGATGAAGAGGCCCTTGCACGACCGTGCCACAGTCTTCATGAGCGCCCTGAGGTCTTGCTCGGCCGTCGCCATCTCAGCTCGAGCCGAGACAGCACCAAGGTTCACCCCAACAGATGCGCTTTTCACGGGTGACGAATCAGTCAGCTGGTGCCTTAGATCGTCAACCAGTCCTGGAGCGGCGGAGATCACGACAGCACGCCAGCCAAGTCCCTCGGCCTTGTCCCTCAGATCGCAAAGCAAGACGGTCTTGCCCGACCCGCGCGGACCAGTGATGCGCATAAGGCGCGCAGGAGCGCCAACACCAGCGTTAAGCCCCTCGATGAACTCAAGAACGAGATCGTCACGTCCGATGATTCGAGGAGGGATTGCGCCCGCCGTGGGGCAGAAGGGATTGTAGATTTCATCGTTGCCCATAAGGCGCCTCCTCAACCCGAGCTATCGTTACAAATTACTCTTATATATAGAAATATATCCAAACTTAAGTTTATTGAAGTCTGTATAACGAAATATCTCGCCATATACGCGTATCGCTACATATCGCAGCCGTATAACGCTATCGCGCGAGAACCGACTACATCCCCTGCGCCCTGTAGCGCGCCTCGGTGGCCGCCTTGGCCGGGCGCCACCAGTCCTCGTTGTCGCGGTACCACCGGATGGTCGCCCGCAGCCCCTCGGCGAAGTCCGTGTGGGCGGGCTCCCAGCCGAGCTCGCGACGCAGCTTCGTGGAGTCGATGGCGTAGCGGCGGTCGTGGCCGGGGCGGTCGCGCACCCAGTCGAAGTCGTCGGGGTCCCTGCCCATGGCCTCCAGGATCATGCGCAGCACCGTGATGTTGTTCTGCTCGCCGTCCGCGCCGATGAGGTAGGTCTCGCCCATGCGGCCCTTCGTGAGGATGTCCCACACGGCGGAGCTGTGGTCCTCGGTGTGGACCCAGTCGCGCACGTTCTCGCCCGTGCCGTAGAGCTTGGGGCGCACGCCGTCGATGACGTTCGTGATCTGCCTGGGGATGAACTTCTCCACGTGCTGGTAGGGGCCGTAGTTGTTGGAGCAGTTGGAGATGGTCGTACGGATGCCGTAGGTGCGCGTCCAGGCGCGCACGAGCATGTCCGAGCTCGCCTTGGTCGAGGAGTACGGGGAGCTGGGGCGGTAGGGCGTCTCCTCGGTGAAGCGCGCCGGGTCGTCCAGGGCCAGGTCGCCGTAGACCTCGTCGGTGGAGACGTGGTGGTAGCGCACGCCGTACCTGCGGACCGCCTCAAGCAGGCGGAACGTGCCCTCCACGTTGGTGCGCAGGAACGGCTCGGGGTCGGCGATGGAGTTGTCGTTGTGGGACTC